>Ga0206976_1014_pt1 | contig 62268 bp, 59 predicted proteins | sample Alteio_BWOrgHeat_82_FD_152926 | JGI IMG/M metagenome (GOLD analysis project Ga0206976, IMG submission 152926) | Enriched cells from forest soil in Barre Woods Harvard Forest LTER site, Petersham, Massachusetts, United States -... | ecosystem: Environmental > Terrestrial > Soil > Temperate forest >... | reverse complement strand
CCTCAGCGGCTCAGCAAACGAAAAGACAGGCATAGCACGATCGATAAGCGTAATGCCAGGCGACACTGTGAACCTAACAGTCTATGCCAAATATGTAGACCCGGCAAACAGCAACAACACGGCAGCACTCACACAATTCCTTGCACAAATAATAGCAGGCACAGCAAGTGCAGGCACAGTAATAGACGGACCGAACTATTCGGTGAACGGAATAACTCCATTTCCATACACCGGCTTAGCAGGCGAAGGCCGGAGCACCGGCACTGGGCCAAAGGCGTACTTGAACTATCTCGTGTTTGACCGTAACTTCGTATTTGTGAACGGAGGCTATGTACAAGTAAGCACAGCAGCAAAAGAGGATGGCACGAATGTGCCACACCAGCAACTCACTGCACAAGTAATCATCAACCAGCCGGGCTATGTTTATACGTACTTATCAAATGAATCAACATCACCGATAGAAGTTTACTTTGATGACTTCACGGTGCAGCAGATCAAATCACCTGTAGTACAACAAGAGGATTTTTATCCCTTCGGTCTCGCCTTTAACTCGTACCAAAGAGAAAATACAGTTCCCAATAAACTTAACCTGTTCCAGAATCAGGAGCACATCGATGATCTTGGTTTGAATTGGGATTCATACAGGTATCGAAACCATCAACCTGATATTGGTAGGTTCTTTAATATCGATCCGATGTCGGATGCGTTTTACTACAACTCACCGTATGCGTTCAGTGAAAATAAAGTTACAGCTCACCGTGAGATGGAGGGACTGGAAGCCTTCTTTATTCATGGGACTGGCCAAGACAATTCCATGTGGAAGAAGGATGTAGCAAACTTTATCATGAGGGAACTAAAACCCTATTTTAGCACCGAGCAAACCGCAGACTTGGGATTCAACTGGAGCAAAGATGCTGCGAACTCAACCCCAATGCAAAGGGTTTTGGGAGGTGGTGCAAGAAATTGGCTTAACAACAGTGAGAAAGATCGTGGAGCAGCAGCCCGTCAACTAGTTTCCTACATACTGAAGCACCGCCAAGAAGGACAGGGTATAACATTGGTTGGACATAGCCACGGAGGTAATGTTGCCATACAAGCTGCTCGGATACTTTTTGAGAAGCATAATATCTCTGTAAACATTGTCAACTTCAACACCCCTGCATTTAACGGGGTTAATGATCCTGAAAATCCGTGGGATAATTTTGGAATTGATATGATGCTCCACTTCTTTACAGAAGGAGACAACGTTGCCGGCCCGCTTTCAGGTTCGGGTAGTTATGGAGGCCTCGTAGGGGGCAACGTAAATCAAATACAATTAAGCAACCCAGGTAGTACCAATCGCATTGGAAGCTTCTTTGGAACGCAGCAGCACTATTTTGAAAATATAAACTGGCAAGAGGTATTGAGTCAGTTTGCGAACAGCCAAGGCGGTAACAGCGGGGGTACTTCAGGTAAGACTAAGAAAAAAATTAAGAGAGCGCCTGGGCCACCAGTGGTTGGTTGGTGAGTAGATCTGAACTTAAATTATTACGAATGAAAAAGACAAGGTTATTTTTTTACTGGTTCATTCTGGTTCTATTGATATTTTTGTATTACAGCATAGGGGATATTTTTTATTCGACCATTTCGGCTGATGCGTTGCCATTACTGATGATAGCGTATGTTATAGCACCTCTGATTATTGTTTTAGGTCTTGTAAGATTATGGCTTTTAAAACCAGTCAGTCGAAGGTCGCGAATATTAGATGTTGCTTATTTTGTACTGCCAGTGCTGATAATAATTGCGTGCTTTGCATTACAGTTTTGGATGGGGATAATTTTATCTGCGCTTGCAGGTGGCCTAATCGCGTATGAATTTATCGGGAGCCTATGAAGTATATATTAATGTTTCTAATTGGATTACCAGTATTTGGATGTTCCCAGATCAAAAAATTTGGTGAAGGTGTTCAGAAAGACACTAAAGAAAACTTCAATCTACATAAAGAATTCATTGTTGGTATCTCATTCAAAGGTTTGTTATTAAAAAAAAAATTATGCGAACACTGCGATATAAACGAATATCAGTTGCAATTAAGATTGAATGAATTAACAGAAAAACCAGATTTAAGCAGGATGCAATATCAACCTTATTATTTTTTTGAAGGCGATAGTTTGCTCACAATCACGGTTCCTAAAAAATCTTTTGAAGCAGTAAAGGAAGGTGAAATGATTTTGAAAAATAGAGAGAGCTTCAGTCTAACTGTAGTAAATCCGTTACCTTATTTAAATAAAAAGAAATACAAATGGCTGGATAACTAATATATGGAGAGACTAAAGTTGTCCGTATCGGCCAGTTGTTGGTGAATGTGGTACTGTACTCAAAAGTATGATGACTTGTAAATGAAAGGGAGTCGAAGGCGATTGCGAGGGAGATGATAAGAAAATAGCTAATGGGGACGGGCAGATGCTCATCCTCCTTATTTTTGAGGGGGTTATAAATGATTTAAACGCCTTACAAAGCCTAACGTGTACTAAAAAGCATGATGGGGAATGAACCGGAGGACCAATCTTTATGTAACACTGCCCCAAACCAACAACTAATCACAAACAACTAAGTAATGCCCACGATGTCCTTGCGAGATCAATCGTGAATATTATTTTTACGCCCCAATGTAGCTCCAATAGGTTATAGTTGAAGAAATGATTTGTAAGAAGAGTCAAACTAAGATAGAAATGCTTTAATACGAGGGTATGATAAAATCGATTGCTTTTTTATTTTTCATAATAGCTTTTCAAGGAAGCGCGCAGAATGTGACTGGAGTTGTGACCACCGCCAGAGATATTCCTATTCAGGACGTAAATGTCGAAGAAAAGGGAACTTATAATCGCACCACAACCAACTCGTTGGGTCATTTCTCTTTTGTAGTCAATGGTGGGATCTTGGTCTTTTCAGCACCAGGTTATTCCACCCGCGAGTTAAGTTTAGGTAAGCAATCCTCAGTAGTAGTGATGCTGGAAGAGGATCCTACAGTTGCAATTGGATATGGAGTTGTCTCTCAATCCAGACTTACTGGTGCTGTTGTAAACCTGGGAAGTCAAAATTTTAACCCGGGTGTCATTGCCACGCCTGAGCAGCTATTTGCAGGGAAAATTGCCGGAGTTACAGTTACTCCATCATCGGGTGAACCGGGAGCAACGAGCAGCATCGCCATACGCGGGTATTCCTCTCCTTTGCCAGGAAATAATGAACCTCTTTATGTCATTGATGGTATGCCAATGGATAATAATGGAACATCACCCACGCGGAGTGGAGTTGAAGGAACATCAACACCAAAGAACCCGCTTTTCTTTCTTAACCCCGACGATATTGCCTCCATCGTAATTCTTAAGGATGCGGCAGCTGCGATCTATGGCATGCGCGCTGCCAATGGTGTGATCCTGGTCACTACAAAATCTGGTGAGAAAGGGAAAGGCGGCTTTACCTTTAATACCTACGCTGGGTTTTCAAAGCCTGCAAAGCGATATGACCTGCTGAACTCCAACGATTTTCTGACTGGTGTGGAAAACGCCAGCATTGCCGCGGGTGTATCTCCGGCTATCGCAAAACAAAATGTGTCTTCCCCGCCAATAAATCTGGGAAGTAGCACTGATTGGCAGAATCAGATTTTCAGAACAAGCCTTGTGAACGGATACCAGTTGGGTTGGGGTATGGCCAACACAACGACCAAATTGCGCGTGAGCGGTTCTTATGAAAATCAACCGGGAGTAGTCAATAATTCGGGATTGACACGTCTTACAGGTCGGGTTAATTTATCGAAATATTTAATTAAGGATAAACTTTCATTCGATGCCCAGGGTACCGTCGGTAATGTAAAAAATCAATATGCCCCCATAACGGACAATGCAGGTTACCAGGGAAGCTTGATTCAGTCTGCAATCTATTTTAATCCAACAGCACCTGTTTATTCACCAGGCGGAACATTTTTTGATACTGGTGATGGAAGGAGAAACCCTGCTGCCATGCTCGCTTATTTATCCGACAACGATAATGTCAACCGGATTATGGGTAATCTTTCATTAAAATATGAGATTCTTGATGGGCTTGCGCTTACCGCTTCTTCGGGAATTAATAATTCCAACTCGCTTAGAAAATCATTTGCAGACCCAAGGATACCTATGAACTGGGGCTTGGGAAACACGGTGATAAACGGGTTCGCTTACAATAATCAAATCACAGGGAATGGCAGGGCGGTTTATCAATATTTAACCAATACTTCTTCATTGCTTGGGCTGACGCTGTCGTTCGACAGAGTATTTAGAGCTCATGCCATCAGCGCCAACGGCGGTTATAACTATCAGGAATTCAAATCAAATAGTTATGGAAACTTAGCATGGGGTCTCAATAATCCTGTTACCACTCCAACCGATGTATTCATTAAGGATATAGACAATTTTAATATTATCACTTCGGCCTATCCGTCTACCACTTCGACCACAAAGTTAACTTCCTATTTTGCCAGGGTTGGTTATGGTTTCAGGGAAAAAATCTTTATCACGGGGATATTGCGCGACGACGAGTCCAGCAAATTTGCCTCTTCAAACCGGAATAGTTTGTATTATGGATTGACTGGCCGGTGGAAACTAAACAAGGAGACTTTTGCTGGTAACAACCTTGCCAAATGGTTCACTGAATTTGATCTGCGCGGTAGCTATGGTAAATTGGGAAGTCAGGAAGGTCTTGATCCTCATGCCACGCAGACATATACCAGTTTCTGGACACCTTATGGCTTTAGCAATCCGATTTCAATTTTTTACAACGGAAATTCACGCTTAAAACCTGAAACAGCCACAGCCATAGGAGTTGCTTTGGATTGGAAAGTCTCGAACAGAATCGGAGGCACGATAGAATATTTTAATAACACTCGCGATCATATTCTTAATTACTCTTCTGGCGGAGGATTTGGTTCTGGCCCCAACTTCCTCTCCAATTCCGCTGGCGCGGTTGTTAATAGGGGTGTAGAGGTTGTCCTTATCGGCACACCTGTTAAACAGGGCGATTTTTACTGGAACAGCTCCTTAAATATGACGTTTTATAAAAACGAAGTGAAGAATTTCGGTGTGCCAGTAGCCACTGGTGCCGTTTTTGGCCCGGGGCTCACCGGAGCTTATGCCCAAATAATTACGAACGGGCATCCTCTGTTTACCTGGAGTATGCCACAGTTTACCGGTTACGATGCTTCCGGTGTTAACACCTATGCCTCCAACGCCCAAAACAAACTTCTAGGATCGGCCCTTCCTACTTTTTCCGGTGGTCTTTCAAATGAATTCAGTTACAAAAATTTAGAACTCTCTTTTTTGCTCACTTCCTCCACGGGTTTTTATGTTTACAATAACACGACAAATGCATTCCTGACAAAGTCAAGTTTGGCAACTGCCAATAACGTTACGTATGCTGTATTGAACTCAATTGAAAATCCACGTAACCCGAATGCTGTTTCTTCCAAGTACCTTGAAAAAGGTGATTTTGTGCGACTGTCTTATACTTCGATCTCTTACCGCGTCCCGCTATCAAATTCTTTATTAAAGTCACTCAGTGTTTCCATCACGGGGCAGAACCTCTTATTGTTGACAAAGTACAGCGGGCTCGATCCTCTTGTCAACGTAAATCATAATCTGGGCAATGCGTCACGCGGATTTGACTATGGAGGTTATCCTCCGGCAAGAACATTTATTCTAGGATTGAAGATGCAGTTTTAAGGTGTAAACTGAAGAAGCCCTTTCTCTCAACTGGTATAACTTTACAGCAAGGCAATGTGATCCAGTAATTGGATGATTCTTGTCGATGTTGCTAAATACTTTTTTTAAGAGCTTGTAGCCTGGCTAGTAATGGCGGATGCGAATAATGAAAGAAGACGTAGGCAGGGTGCGGGTACAAGTCACTGAGCGAATCGACTGACAATTTTTTCAGGGCGTTTGCCAGAGCATTTCCGTCAAATGTTTCTTTGGCATAACGGTCTGCTTCAAATTCATTTCTGCGACTGTATATACTCATCAGCAATCCGGTGATACCCGAGATAGGAGAGAAGAGAATTGTAAACGCAATCAAGTTGAGATGGACGGCAGTTTGAGTTCCGCCAAGTGCCATTGAAACGTTTTGATTGAAAACCATCAATGACAAAACCCACAACGTGAAGAAGATTTGAATTACTGAGAGCACATAGCCAAACACGATATGTTTCCTTTTAAAATGCCCCACCTCGTGTGCAAGTACCGCTACCAGCTCTTCTGAAGTATGATTGGTGATCAGGGTGTCAAACAATACTATTTTCTTTTTCTTGCCGATTCCTGCAAAGAATGCATTTGCTTTTTTAGATCGCTTTGAGCCGTCCATTACAAAAATATTGTCCAGTGGAAAACTTACCTTCTTCGCGAAGGTTTGAATGGCGTCTTTCAATTCACCCTCAGGCAACGGAGTTAATTTGTTAAACAAAGGGAGAATTAATGAAGTGTAAAATAAGTTAGCCAACAGAATAAACCCCGCAGCGATTATCCCGAACCAGACCCAGAAGTTTGGTCCGATCTTTCCGATCAGGTAAATCAATGCCGAAAGTAAGAGCCCGCCAATGATGGCTCCGAGCAAATAACCTTTTAGTTTGTCAACAATGAAGGTTCTCGGAGTGGTTTTATTAAATCCATATTTCTCCTCGATTACAAAAACTGAATACCATTGAAAAGGAATTGTAATTAAATCGGATGTGATTGCGAGCACTCCAAAGAATGTCAATGCCAGCGGGATCTCTGAAGTGATGAAGCCGCGGAGAAAGGTATCCAACCATCCAAAGCCACCCAGCATGAGCATTAGTAATGAAAGGCCAAGACTGAATGCCGAGGTTATAAATGAGAAATAAGTCTGTTCCCGATGGTAATCCAATGACTTGAGATATTTTTCTTTGTCGTAAAAAGAGGCAATCTCCGCAGGTATTTCCTTTCGCTGCGCTTGTAAATTAAGGTACTCTAAAAACTGACCAAAGAGATAACTTACTACAACAATCCCGATGATAACCAATAAAATAGTTTGTGCTTGCATGAAATGTTTCGATAATTTTAGACTGTAAATTTAATCTATTCAAAATTCAGTTATGCCATTCGCCATCGATACTCCTGCACTTTTATTTCCTGCCATCACTTTGCTGATGCTCGCATATACTAATCGCTTTTTAGCATTGGCTACTTTAATTAGAAACCTGCACACCAAATACAAGCAAGTACCTGAAGAGCGCGCAATCGTCCATGAGCAAATCAAAAACCTGAAGCGCAGATTAGAATTGATTAAGCAAATGCAAGCTTCCGGTATTCTTAGTTTCTTTTTGTGTGTGCTTTGTATGTTGCTCGTTTATTTTGGCTATGAAGTGCCGGCCTTTGTAACTTTTGGCCTGAGTCTGGGTTTCCTCTTGCTATCATTAGGACTATCGCTGAATGAGATTTACATCAGCACACGTGCACTTGAGATTGAGCTGAAAGATATGGAACACTGACTAATCGAGTAATTTCTTAACGGCACTATTCGATCTTTCGAAATTGAATGTGTGAAGGATTTGATCAAAGCTCTCCCTGATTTTGTCGTTACATAAGTTGCCAATGCTTCCTTCGTGGGTGTGGTTGACTTTAGGTGAGTACGTAAACTTCCCCGTTTCAATGTCGTTCGCTATTTTCTTGTAAGCATCGCGAAATGGTACTCCCGACAGCACAAGCTTATTAACTTCCTCTACACTGAATAAGTACTTGTATTTTTCGTCTTCGAGAATGCGGTCCTTTATTTTGATATTTGACAACATCAACGTAGCCATTTGCAGGCAATCGGTTAAAGTTTCGAAAGCAGGGAACACTTTTTCTTTAAGCAGCTGAAAATCGCGATGATAACCTGATGGCAAATTGTTGGTCAGCAAGATGATTTCATTGGGTAATGATTGAAGGGAATTACATTTTGCACGAATCAACTCAAATACATCGGGGTTTTTTTTGTGCGGCATTATGCTGCTACCTGTTGTGAGCTCGTCAGGAAAAGAAATGAATGCAAAGTTTTGATTTAAAAATAGACACGCATCCATTGCCAGCTTAGAAAGCGTCGCGCCCAGGTTGCCGATGGCTTGTACAACAATCCGTTCGGTTTTGCCACGCCCCATTTGAGCATACACCACATTATAATTCAAATCATCAAACCCAAGTAAGTCGGTCGTCATCTTTCTATTCAACGGAAAGGAAGAGCCATAACCTGCCGCGGAGCCTAACGGGTTTTTATTTACAATTTGATAAGCACCCTGAAGTGTAATCAGATCGTCTGACAAACTTTCAGCATAGGCTCCAAACCAAAGCCCGAAAGACGAAGGCATTGCAAGCTGCAGATGCGTGTAGCCAGGAAGAAGTTTCTCCTTATGTTCTTCACTCTTTGACTGAAGCAAATCAAACAAAGACTTTACCTCGCCAGTAAGGTTTTGTATTTCATTTCGAAGAAAAAGTTTGATGTCAACTAATACCTGATCGTTTCTACTGCGGCCACTGTGAATTTTTTTTCCTACGTCACCCAGTTTTTTGGTTAATAGAATTTCAATCTGCGAATGAATATCTTCCACTCCATCTTCAATAATGAAATTGCCTTTTTCAACTTCGCTATAGATCAACTTAAGCTCTTGTGATAAGATACTCAGCTCATCTTTTGCCAGCAACCCCACCGACTCCAGCATATGGATATGAGCTAACGAGCCAAGTATATCAACAGAAGCAAGATAGAGATCTGTTTTGCGGTCGTTGCCAACGGTGAACTTGTTTACCGCGCTGTCTGAATCTTTTTCTTTTTGCCAAAGTTTCATATCGATTCTAATTCAAAGCGTGAGATTTGTGTGGCCATCAAAGTATATTGTGAATTTGTAGATACTGAAGCAGCATAATTGTTTTGCCATCACGTATCTCGCCTGTCTCAATCATCTTCAGTGCATTCGAAAAAGGTACTTCCAACACTTCAATGTTCTCATCGTCATCCACACCTCCACCTTCCGATATTTGCATATCCCTTGAGTATTCAGCAATAAAAAAATACAACACCTCCGTGACAGAACCAGGAGACATGTAAGCTTCGAATATCTTTTTTACTTCTTTGATTTTAAAACCAGTTTCTTCTTCGGTTTCGCGACGGATGCAATCTTCTGGGTTATCAAGATCGAGCAAACCGGCGCAAGCCTCTATTAGCATTCCGGTGGGATTGTCGTTGATGAACGTGGGCATTCTGAATTGACGAGTTAAAATCACATTGGCAGTCTCTTTATTGTATAATAGAATAGTCGCACCATTACCGCGATCGTACGCTTCTCTACTTTGTTCAATCCAGTTTCCTTTTCGGGTAAGAAAGTTGAAAGTAACTTTCTTTAGTACATACCAATTGTTGGAAAGTATTTCTGTTTTTAAAACCTTAACGCCTTCGTTCATTTTATTACTCCCTCCAGAAGATCAATATAGGTATCTATTCCCTTTTCTATTTCAGATGTATAAATAAATTCATCGGCACTGTGAGAGCGAGCTGAATCCCCAGGTCCAATTTTCACTGAAGGAACGGGAATCAATGCCTGATCTGAGGTGGTAGGTGAACCATAAAAATTCAAGCCAAGCTTTTTCCCGGCAAGCGCCAATGGATGTGTCTCTTCGATACTTGAAGGACGCAAACGCAGTGATCGTGGTACGATTTCACATTTCACATTCCTTTTTACTTCTTCGAGAATTTCCTCAAATGAATATGCATCCGTCACCCGGCAATCAACAGTAAATTTACACTCCGGTGGAACTTGGTTGTGAGCCTGACCTGCATTGATCATGGTAACGGTCATTTTTACTTTGCCGAGGGTTTTGGAAATCCTTGGAAATTGAAAACTTTCAAACCATGTAATGTCATCCAACGCTTCATAAATTGCATTCACGCCTTCTTCGCGAGCAGCGTGGCCAGCTTTTCCTTTAGCAATACAATCCAAAACCAACAAACCTTTTTCAGCGATTGCCATTTCCATCAATGTCGGCTCGCCAACAATGGCACAATCAATCTTTGGTAAATCATTCCAAACCAATTCAACTCCACCTGTACCCGATATTTCTTCTTCGGCCGAAGCCAAGAGTATTAAATTATGCTTTAAATTCTTTTCTCCGTAAAAATAGAAGTAGGTAACAAGAAGTGATACTAATGCGCCGCCGGCATCGTTGCTTCCCAGGCCAAATAGTTTTCCGCCTTCAATATTTGCCGAAAATGGATTTCGGGTATAGGCAGGATTTGGTTTTACGGTATCGTGATGTGAATTAAGAAGTATTGTCGGCTTTGTAGGATCATAAAACCGATTCTTCGACCAGACGTTGTTGCCCTTACGAACCGTTATAATATTGTGGTAAGCTAAAAAGTCTTCAATCAATGATGCCGTTTTCGTTTCCTCCTTACTAAAAGACGGAATGGAAATTAATTGCTGCAGTAGATCAATCGCAATGCCGGGCAAGTGCTCTTTCATTGTAGCGTAATCAAAGTTCCGCGAGTGTCATAACCGGTATTTGCTAATAGGTGAGAGTGTTCTCCAATCAAAACTTCTTTCACTCCCGATTGAATTGCAGCAAAAGCATTTTCAAGCTTTGGCAAAATACCATCGTGAAAGGAGCCTTCCTTCAAAAGTTTATCATAAAGTTCTTTAGTAAGATTGCTGATCACAGAGTTTTCATCATTTACATTTTTCAAAACTCCGTTCTTCTCAAAGCAAAATATCAATCGCGTATCAAAATGTTTGCTCAGCGAGATTGCCAGCACTGAAGCTATTGTATCGGCATTGGTATTCAGGATTTCGCCGTTGGCGTGTGTGAGTGAAGCGAATACTGGAGTGATGTTTTGTTTTAATAGAAAATAAAGAAAAGTAGAGTTAACACTCTCGGGAGTGATATCACCCACATAACCGTAATCAATTTTTGTAACGGGACGTTTGGTGGCGCGTAGTAAATTTCCATCTGCGCCGGTTACGCCCATAGCGTTGCAATGCAAAGACTGAAGCTGAGCTGTAATTTGTTTATTCAGAAGGCCACCGTAAACCATGGTTACCAAATCACGGGTCGGAGAGTCCGTGATCCTTCTTCCATCAATGTAATTTGACTCGATGCCCAATTGGTTTCCGATATCTGTGGCAATTTTTCCGCCTCCGTGAACTAAGATTTTTGGTGCTTGTATAGAAGCAAAATTTTTGAGGAACTCGGCTAACGCTTTTTCATTATCGAGTACGTTGCCGCCTATTTTAATGATATATAGTTTGTTCATAGTTGTCAATCGATATTCAATGGGCTAAGTCTAAATAGAATTGATACTCATTTTATTTACCCAATCCATTTAATACTTCGCTCAATACTCCTTGTGCAGCCCATACCCGGTTTGCTGCTTGTTGTGTCACTATACTATGGGCGTTGTCAAGCACTTCATCGCTTAGCTCCACATTTCTTCTTACAGGCAGGCAATGCATTATTTTAGCATTATTAGTAGGTTTCAATTTTTTGTTGGTGAGCATCCACTGAGGGTCGTTGCAATAAATTCTACCATAATCATTGTACGTGCTCCAGTTTTTTACATAAACAAAGTCTGCATTTTCAAGCGCCTCGTCCTGATGATGAGTAATCGATGCTCCTTTTGTGAACTTCGGGTCAAGCTCATAATCTTCAGGATGTGTAATTACAAAATCCGCTTTTCCCCAGGCATTCACCCATTGTGAAAAACTATTGGCCACGCATTGCGGAAGGGCCTTTACATGCGGTGCCCACGTGAGCACTATCCTTGGCTTTCTTTTTTCTTTAAATGTTTCTGTGATTGTAATCAGATCGGTAAGACTTTGCAGCGGGTGCAGTGTTGCGCTCTCCAGACTTATAACAGGAATGCCTGAATATTTTATAAACTGGTTGACGTACAATTCACTGTAGTCTTCTTCTTTATTTTGTAACGTAGGAAAGGTGCGAACGCCCAGCACATCAAAATATTTTCCTAAAATCGGGGCGGCATCTTTTACGTGTTCCACGGTGTTGCCACTCATGATGGCTTCGTCTTCAAACTCCAGGGCCCAACCATCCTGGCCAACATTAAATACAATAGCTTCCATGCCCAGATTTTGTGCTGCAATTTGTGTGCTCAAACGTGTGCGCATACTCGGATTTAAGAACAGCAGTCCCATTCTTTTCTTTTGCCCGAGATGCTGATCTGCCAATGGATTTATCTTATAGGCAAGCGCTTTGTCAACTAGCGCATTGATATTGGGCACATCATTGACGGATAGGAATTGCTTCATCAGGCAAATGCTTTTAGTTCGAACGCCAATGCTTCCATCAATAAATCGGCTTCTTCAATTTTCAACGCCAGCGAAGGCAGTAAGCGAATAGTATTTGGTTTTGCTTCGCCGGTGAAGATATGATGCTTGAACAAAAGCTCTTGGCGTAAACCTGACAGGCTTTCCGGTAAATCGAAGCCAATCATTAAGCCACGTCCGCGCACTTGTAAAACCGATGGAACGGATTGGATTTGAGACATCAGGTAATTTCCGATTTTCTCGGCATTCTCCATCAGATTTTCTTTTTCGATGACCTCAAGCACAGCCAGTGAGGCAGCACATGCAAGATAGTTTCCGCCAAACGTGGTCCCAAGCATTCCACTCCATGGCTTTATCGATGGCTCAATTAAAACTCCTCCTACCGGAAAGCCATTGCCCATACCTTTAGCGATGGTAATCAAATCTGGTTTGATGCTTGCAAATTGATGCGCAAAAAATTTTCCCGTTCGTCCATAACCCGATTGCACTTCATCAAGTATCAGCAAGGCACCGACTTCCTTACATTTTTTAGAGAGCAACTGTAAAAATGATTCACTTGGAAGTTGAATGCCGCCCACGCCCTGAATACCTTCGATAATAACTGCAGCAACGGAATTGTTTATAGATTGATTAAATGCTTGTTCATCATTTAGCGGAAGAAATTGGATTTCATGTCCGGAATTAAATGGCGCTACAATTTTTGGATTGTCGGTAGCAGCCACAGCCCCGGAGGTTCTTCCATGAAATGACTTTTTGAATGCGATTACTTTTTTTCTTCCGTTGACAAACGAGGCAAGCTTGAGTGCATTCTCGTTTGCCTCTGCTCCCGAGTTGCAAAGGAATAACTGATAATCAGGATAACCAGAAACCTGCCCTAGCTTTTCACTTAACCTTTCTTGCAAAGAATTTTGAACACTGTTGGAGTAGAAACTGATTTTATCCAATTGATTTTTTATTGCACTGACATAATGAGGATGGTTATGGCCAATTGAGATCACTGCGTGACCACCATATAAATCAAGATAGTTATTCCCCTGCTTGTCCCAGAGCCAAGAGCCCTGAGCTTTTATTGGTTCAATAGGAAAAAGTGGGTAGACATCGAAGAGCTTCATTTTTTGATAGAATTGATTTTTTCGAAAGATGTAATAATACCTTTTATGAGTGCTGAGCTTAATCCCTGATGCTCCATTTCGTTTAATCCAGCAATGGTGCAACCTTCGGGTGTTGTGACTTTGTCGATTTCAATTTCGGGATGTGAATGATTGCCCAACAGGAGCGAGGCAGCTCCCTTAGCTGTCTCAACTGCAATAAGTTGCGACTCTTCAGAATCGAAGCCCAACTGAATTCCGCCTTGAGTTGCGGCTCTGATATAGCGCATAAAAAAAGCAATGCCACTAGCCGCTAATACGGTGGCCGCTTTCATCAGTCTCTCTTCAATGACAAGAGTGGTGCCCAATGCGTTAAACAAAGTTTGAATTTCTTTCAATTGTTTTTCGTTCGCGTTTTTGGAGCAAATACAAGTCATCGATGAGCCGATTGCAATAGCGGTATTTGGCATAGCTCTGACTATCGGAATCTCTTTGTTTATGTGCGAAGAAATTTCCTCTGTACTAATTCCGGTAATTGTGGAGACTAAAATATGTTTGCCTTTTTTTAGTGATGGAGCAATTTCTTGCAATAGTCCCTGAAGTTGTTTGGGCTGAACGCACAAAATGATGATTCGTGATGACGTGACTGCTTCAATATTCTCGGTAGTAACTTTAAAACCATTTTTTTTGAGGTGTTCTATCTTGGAAAGATGTCTTCTTGTAATAGAAATGTTTTTCGGACTCGAAACATTTCCTTTTGCCGCGCCCAGCGCAATGGCCACGCCGAGATTACCTCCGCCAAGTATAGCTATTTTAGTTTCTGCCATTTTGTTTAATTAATAACTATTAGCTTTCAGTCGCAGGCCTTCGCTTTCATCAAGACCGAACATTAAATTCATGTTTTGAATCGCCTGACCGCTAGCACCTTTTAATAAATTATCCATCGCGGAATGAATGACGAGTTTATCTTCAATCTTTTCGACATGAAGTAAACATTTGTTGGTATTCACAACTTGCTTCAGATCAATCATTGTTGCTGAAGTGTGCGTGAATGGATGTTGCGAGTAGAACTTGCCATATAGATTTTTTAATTCTTCAAGACTCAACTTGCATTTCACAACTGACGACACGTAAATCCCTCTTGTAAAATCGCCACGCCAGGGTATAAAATTTATGAAGTCATTAAAACCTGCCTGCAACGAAGCCAACGTCCTCTTGATTTCGCCAAGGTGTTGATGTGTTAATGTTTTATATGCGGAGATATTGTTTGTGCGCCACGTGAAGTGAGTCGTCTCCTGAAGTTTTTGCCCCGCTCCGGTAGATCCCGTGATGCCGGTTGTGTAAACTTCACTGAGAACCCCAGTTTCAGCTAATGGAAGTAGCCCAAGCTGAATCGCTGTAGCGAAGCAACCTGGATTGGCAACGTTGCCGGCGCTTTTTATTTTTTCTTTTTGAAATTCAGGCAGACCATAGACAAACTCCCGACTACCGACCTTGTCACCTAATCTGAAATCATTTCCAAGATCTATGATTTTTGTATGAGTTGGAATGGTATTGTCCGTCAGCCACTTTTTACTTTCGCCATGGCTAAGACAAAGGAAAAGAACATCAACCGACCTATCGAAAGAGTCGGAGAATCTTAAATCAGTTTCACCAACCAGATCTGTATGCGTCTCGGACACATGCTTGCCCGCCTGACTTCGACTTTGAGCAAAAATCAATTCAGCAGACGGGTGATTGAGCAACAGGCGGATAGTTTCTCCGCCAGTATATCCAGCTGCTCCGATAATGCCTGCTTTTATTTTGCTCATTGTTTTACGATTAACTAATAACGACTAACCTTTTTCCGCTTCAACTTTCACTTGATGATATATGGCCACCTGATTGCCGAAAATTTTTGTGAACCCTTTTACATCGTCACCTGTCCAGCCCAGGTTCATCTCTCCGTACTTTCCAAACTTTGCAGACATCAAATCATAAGGAGATGTAATTCCATTAATTTGAAAGCGATACGGATATAGAGTAACGGAAACTTCGCCCGTTACATTTTGCTGGGAGTCGGACAGGTAAGCTTCAATGTTGCGCATCACCGGATCAAGATATTGACCCTCATGCAGCCAGTTGCCATAGAACTGAGCGAGTTGGTCTTTCCAGCTGAGCTGCCATTTGGTGAGCACGTGTTTTTCAAGTGCATGGTGAGACTTGATGATTAACACCGGGGCTGCCGCCTCAAATCCAACCCTACCTTTTATTCCAATAATAGTATCACCCACATGTATATCTCGGCCAATGCCATAATGCCCGGCGATGGACTGCAGAAACTGAATGGCCTCGGTAGGGTGCGAAAATCCTTTTCCATTTACCGAAATCAACTCACCTTTTTCAAAGCCCAACTTAATCTCTTCACTTCCGCCTTTTGTCACTTGTGTCGGCCAAGCTTCCTCGGGCAACATGCCGAGGGAGTTTAAGGTTTCCTTGCCGCCCACCGAAGTTCCCCAGATTCCTTTATTAATAGAGTATTTAGCTTTTTCTGAACTGAAGGCCACTCCATTCGATTTTAAATATTCGACTTCTTCTTCGCGGCTAAGTTTTTTATCCCGGATAGGAGTGATGATCTCTAAGCCCGGTGCCAGAATTTGAAAGACCATATCGAATCGCACCTGATCGTTGCCAGCACCGGTACTGCCATGTGCCACAGCCTGAGCATTGATTTGCTGTGCATACTTCGCGGTAGCCAGCGCTTGCGACATCCGTTCGGCACTCACACTTAACGGATACGTTCCGTTTTTAAGAACATTACCAAACACCAAAAATCGAATTACCTTATCGTAATAGTTTTTTGTTTCGTCTACGGTAGTATGTGATTTGACACCAAGGCTTAACGCCCGTTTTTCAATTTCCTTTACTTCACTTTCGTTGAAGCCTCCGGTGTTCACAGTAATCGTGTGGACTTCATAGCCCAACTCTTTCGACAAGTAGATAGCACAATACGAAGTATCCAATCCGCCACTGAAGCCAATACAATTTTTTTCATTTCAAGTATGAATAAATATTTTAGACTATTACCAGAAGAACAAACTCATCAGCGAAGGTTTCCTCGGACTGCCTTCATCTTCTTTCTTTCGCCAGCCTTTCAGTAATACGAACTGTTTAAACTTAACCCAGCGGTCAAACAGCCGGTTGTCGCTTCGCATGTCTCGCCCCCAAAAATTGCCCGGCCCCACTTGATGTAGTTTTTTTTGTTCAGCCTCCTTGGCTTTTTCTACCGGATCGTACAGCATGGCCGTGCACATGCAGTTTTTGCGCTCCTTGCTTTTTAGTATTTCATAGTTAACACAGCTTTGGCAGCCTTTCCAAAATTCTTCATCGGTAGTTAATTCTGAATAAGTTACGGGTTCGTAGCCTAAGTCCGAATTGATCTTCATTACGGCTAGACCGGTAGTGAGCCCGAATATCTTTGCGTCGGGATATTTCTTTCGGGAGAGAGCGAATACTTTCTGCTTGATAAGGGTAGCCACACCGCTTTTGCGGAAAGCAGGCGAGACAATCAGCCCGCTGTTGGCCACAAACTTTTCATGTTCCCATGACTCGATGTAGCAAAACCCGACCCATTCCCCGACTGGGGTTACGGCAATCACAGCTTTGCCTTCTTCCATTTTCATTTTTACGTATTCGGGCGAACGCTTTGCAATGCCTGTACCTCTGGCCTTGGCCGATTCTGCCATTTCGTTGGTGATGGTTTCGGCATAATGTACATCAGCAACTGTAGCCTCACGCACGATAATATTGTTGTCCACGATAGTTCTTACATTAATAGATGAGTAAAATACCTTAAAGCACAAATGGCGAAATACCCTTGGTATTGCGCTGCTATCTCATTGAGAGGGAGGTAGTATCAGATTCTAATCCGCCAATGCGGACGCCTGCCTGTGTTGACAACAGAAAGGTGGGATTTATTCAGCGCCTGGTGGCTGAAGCTTAGACCTGCGGTGAAATGGCCGGTCGTGGGATATTTGAATTCTTTTTCCAATTCGCGTTAGTTGTTTTTACGTTAGATAAAAGGCATTCGGTTAAATTAGTTTCTGCAAAATTAAGCGTTAAAATTTTAAATAAGTCAATACCTTTGCTAAGTTTTTATTAAATCTGCCTTTCGGTCGTTAGGTTGATCAATTGCAAACCGTTTAAATGTAGACATTATGAATAAGAAAATAGTTCGTGTAGGCAATATTGAGTGCGGTGCCGATGAGCTTTTCCTCATCTCAGGCCCGTGTGTGATCGAAGAAGAAAAGATCATGATGGACACAGCCGAAAAACTGAAAGAAGTTTCGGAACGGATGAAGATCAAGATCATCTATAAGTCGTCATTCCAGAAGGATAACCGTAGCAGTCTCAAGTATTACAATGGCCCGGGCCTAGACAAGGGTGTGAAGATGCTGGCCAAGATCAAGGAACAATTCGGTTTTCCGCTGCTCACCGACATTCACTATCCGGACCAGGCTGCTGCTGCCGGATCTGTAGTAGATGTGTTACAAATTCCGGCTTATCTCTGCATGCAAACTTCGTTGATGGTAGCCGCAGCCAAGACCGGACGAGTGATTAATATCAAGCATGGCCAGTTTCTTGCCCCCGACAATATGAAACATCCTGTAACCAAGTGTGTGGAGGCAGGCAATGACCAGATTATCCTCACTGAGCGCGGCTATACTTTTGGCTATAACGACCTTATCGTTGACCCGCGTAGCTTTTACCACATGGGCAAGATCGGTTACCCGGTAGTCTTTGATGTTACTCATGCAATCCGGAAATACGGAATTCCAAGTGCGGATGCTAAAGGCGGTGCTCGTGAATTTTTGCCAGTTCTTTCGCGTGCCGGAGTTGCTTCGGGAGTTGATGGCGTTTTCATTGAAACACATCCGGAGCCAGAAAAGGCACTTTGCGATGCGGCGAGTCAATTGTGCGTGTATGACCTCGAAGAATTTTTGAAGCCATTGATTGAACTCCACCAGATTGAAGTGAAATACCGCGAACAAACTCCAGTTTTGAAATAGAATTTTTTATTTAACCCGAAATACATTTTATGGAATTGTACTTAGACTCTGCAGATCTCAAAGAAATTGAAGACGCATTTCAACTGGGCTTCCTCAACGGCCTTACTACGACGCCTACATTTATGCACCGTGGCGGGGTTACCGATGTTGATGGACTTATCGTAAAGCTTTCTAAAATTGTCCCGGTGCTTCAGATTGAAGCGCTTGGCGATAAGGCGGAAGATGTTTTGAAAGAGGCGAAGCGCCAGTTGGCGTTGGGCCTTGACCCTAAGAAGACCGTTTTCAAGATTCCTGTTTCTCTGGAAGGTGTGAAAGCTTGTAATCTTTTGAGAAGGGAAGGGCTGCTTGTAAATGTTCATTTGATTTATACTTTGCAGCAGGCATATATGGCTATGCAAGCAGGCGCATCGTACGTTTGCCCGCTGGTAGGCCGCTTGCAGGATCAAGGTCATGATGCGCTTGACCTGGTTGAGCAATGTGTGTTTGCCGTGGATCATTACGGATACGATACCAAAGTGATGTTCTCGTCCGTTCGCACCGTAGAACATGTTCGCAATGCACTCAATATTGGCGTTCACACTATTACAGTTCCTTGGAAACTGATGAAAGTGTTGACAGAAAATAATTTCACTTCTTTAGGTACACAACAATTTGTGGAGCATACCCGCCTGATGACCGTGAAAGTGAAAGATGCTATCAATAAAGTGAATCCGGTTGTTTCTTTTGACGCTACACTTACCGATGCCATTGTAAAAATGACTGAATTTGGATTTGGCGCGGTAACCGTAACAAAAGGTGATGGTAGTGCTCTGGGTGTATTCACCGACGGAGAACTCCGTAGAAAAATACAACAAGACGGAAGGAATGTGTTGACGCAAAAAATGGGAGACTTTAAATACAATCCTCCCGTTTCAGTTGATGCCAATGCAATGCTGTATGAAGCGTCTGAGATTTTTAAGAAATCTAAAGTAGATACCATCCTCGTAACTGAAAATGGCAAGCCTTCAGGCATGCTTGATATTCAGGATATGGAAGTAGACTAGCCTTCAATAGGCTAAGTAGCAATGGATAATACCGAAATAATATTTACAGAACTGGGCGGCACATTTTGCCGCCCTTTTGCTGAATTCAAGGATAAGCTTTCTAAAATCAAAGCCTACATCTTTGATTGGGACGGTGTCTTCAACGATGGCGTGAAAACCGCGGCAGGTGGAAGCCCTTTCAGTGAAGTGGATTCTATGGGTACTAACATGCTTCGGTTTGGTCATTGGCTGAAACACGGATCGCTGCCCTCCGTGGTCGTCATCACCGGAGAGGAAAACCCCGCAGCCTTACATTTAGCTCAGCGCGAACATTTTCATGCCGTATATTTTAAGTCCATTAACAAATTGGTTGCGTTTGAGCATTTTTTAAAGAAGAATAGCCTGCAGCCTCATGAAGTTGCGTTTGTCTATGACGATGTGCTTGATCTGAGTGTTGCCGAAAAGTGCGGCCTTCGGTTTTTAGTGAAACATCAGGCCTCTCCTTTGTTTCAGAACTATTCTATTAAGAATGAATTAGCCGATTACATAACTGCATCGGATGCTCATGCTGTGCGTGAAGTGTGCGAATTGTTGCTGGGCACTCTCGAGGAATATGATGAAGCTGTCCGCAAGCGAAGTCACTTCGATGAAGCCTATCAACGCTATTTGAATGAGCGAAAAATGGTGAACACCATATCATATCTCAACAAAGACGGAAAAGTGACGGAAGCATCGGGGAATTGAATTAAATCATGGAGAAATTTATTAATGAGTTCGGGTATTTAGCCCTGATGGTAGGTACTTTTTTTGAGGGTGAAACAGCGATCCTTACAGCTTCTTCATTGATTTATAAGGGCTTATTTGCATTCCCTTGGACTGTGCTGGCTGCGTTTTCAGGTTCTTTCATCAGTGATTGGATTTACTTTCTAATCGGCCGACTGAACGGGAAAGTCTTCATTGCGAAGCGCCCAAAATTGCAAGCGAAGTTTAAGCCGGTCACCGACTTCTTTCATCATCACAAACTCCAGATTCTTTTTAGCTACCGGTTCCTTTATGGCTTCCGCATTATCATACCTCTGGTAATTGGCATGAGCGGACTGCGGCCGATTAGCTATCTTTTTTATAGCACAGTTACGGGTTTGATCTGGGCGACTACGGTGAGCACCGCCGGTTACTGGACAGGGCGGTTGCTGAACCTGCAGACCAAATCATTTGAAGAGAATTTTATTTTTATAATGATTGGCTTTGCACTCGTAGGTTTGACGCTGGGCTTTACAATTAATAGAATAACCACCAGGAAAGTTAACTCTGAAGAAGCTGCTCAGAAATAAATTGGATGGAGGATAATACCTCGTTCAAAATTGATTTCAATGGCGGGTGCCGGAAACTTGATCAATACGAAAGGCGCGAATAAATAATTGAACCATTTGTTTTTACTGCGGAAGTAATCAGCATTAATGTCAACAGAAATAAAGACTCTTTTGGTTCGGGTCACATTCGAGTAATCAATCACGTTGCCATCCTTGGCTTGCCACTCGTTATCATGCCCGCCAAGCAACCCCTCCGCTCCATAACCGATTGAAAGCAGAAGCCAACTTGGTAGGATTTTAGTATTCAAAATTTTATTGGGATCCACTGAAAGCCAGTATGTCTGACCATTATAATCTTTTAAGGTTTGCTGAAAAACAGACGAACCTAGGAGATCAGGCCGAATGATACTAAATGCGGTAGTGTGGAATGAAAATTTGGGGAGTGTATTTGAGATAAGCTTGAAGGAGACATGCAGGTAGCAAAAAACGCTTCCCAATCCATTGGCCAATAAGTCAGCAGGTGATGCCCCGTAGTTTAATGAGAAGCCGTCGAGAATTTCAATTGGAAGAAGCAGGATAAACCCTGAAAAGCAGATCCATTTTTTTTGCAACGAAGAGTTCAGATTCTCGGAATTACCCAAAACTTTATAAAAGAAAAGACCAAGATGAAACGAAGCAAAGAAATGTCCGAGCTTATCCAAATACTCCCATTCAAACAGGTCATTGAAGAAATGAAAGCCAATATATCCCTGGTACCACACGGATGACAGCCACACCAGTGTCAGTGCATACACAACGGCAAACACGATTACGAGACTTCTTTTACTGAACGCCGCCTTCAAGTGTTTAGGGTTTAAGCGCTGATAGAGCTGTACTTCTTTTTAAAATAAAAATATAAAGGAATGCCCAAAGAGGCCAGTACCATTCCAAAAAGTGAATTGATCAATGGAGATGTGCCGTCAAGATAATTTTTCACATCATTGTAGAGGATAATAGCCAGAAATAGAATTGTGAAAGCAATGAATGCGAGCGGGACCCATGGATAGCCCCACGTTTTGTACGGTCTGACTGCATCGGGCATTTTCTTTCGTAGTACCATTACGCCTACGGCGCCAAGCCCGTAGAATAACCAACTTACAAATACCAGCATGTCGGTAAGCATGTCAAACGATCCGCTCAAGATCAGCAACGATGTCCATACACCGTGTAAGAGAAGAGCGTTGCCTGGTGTTTTGAAACGAGGATGAACTTGCCCGATGGAGGAGAAGAATCTCTTTTCCTGAGCCATAGCAAAAGTAACTCGTGCTGTAGCCAGAATATTTCCGTTGGTACATCCGAAGGTAGAGATCATCACCATCAAAGCGATGAGAGCACCGGCACCGAAGCCAAACGCGCTGGAAGCGGCATCGGAACCGACAAATGAAGACGTTGCTATTGATTCAATTGGCAGCACATAGATATAAGCGAGATTGAGCAAAAAATAAATTGAAATCACAGAAAGCAAGCCTAGCATCAAACCAAGCGGGAGATTTCGTTGAGGGTCTTTTATTTCTCCAGCCATGAACGTAATGTTGTTCCAACCATCGTACCCCCAAAAGGCCCCGGAGGTAGCAGCAGCAATAGCCAATACCAAAGGCCAACCAGAGTGCGGTGTTGCGTGGCTGAAGTTTGCGATGGATCCCTTCCCGAAAAGAAAAATTCCACCTACAAGCAAAACAATAGCTGCAACTTTTAAGAAAGAAAAGAAAACCTGAACCTTATCGCCCGACTTGGTGCTGCGGTAATTGACCAGTGTGAGTAGCCATACAAGTACGATGGTCAACGATTTGACCCCGATGTTTTCAAATGGAAAAATTTTACCAATCCCTGGAATATGGAGATAGATCAGTTGCTCCGTTTCTTTTGGAAGCCTTGGCAGATGAACAAAATATTCTGCATAGATTGAAAAAACATAAGCGATAGAGGCCGCACCAGCAGTATTGAATACGGCAAAGGCAGACCATCCGTAGATGAATGCGATGAAATCGCCAAACATGCGTTGAAAGAAAATATACTGTCCCCCGGTTTCGGGCATCATGGCAGCTGCCTCCGAGTTGGTAAGTGCACCTAAAAAAGTAATGCCGCCAGCAAGTACCCAAACTGCCAGCAATAGGATTGGTGATCCCAACTGCGAAGCCATTAGCGCAGGCTTCATGAAAATTGCAGAGCCGATAATGCCGCCCACTACCAATGAAACCGTGGACCACAATCCGAACGAGCGCTCTAATTTTTCTGCCATGCGATTGGAGAAAGTTAGAGAACTTTGCCGAACATCCAAACAGACGATTAGATCACGCCTAGCACTTGCCCTGACTATTTTTGGTCGTAGGCTTGCTTCAATAATTTTATGTCAATCTTATTCATTTGAAGCATAGCTGTCATCACTCTCTTGGATTTCTCGGCATCTTTATCACGAAGCATCTGACCCAACACAGTAGGAATGATTTGCCATGAGACGCCAAACTTGTCTCTGAGCCATCCACATCTTGACTTCGTGCCCCCCTCAGAAAGCTTCTCCCAGAGCCCATCCACTTCCTCTTGAGTCTCACAATTCACGAAAAGCGAAATGCCTTCCGAAAATTTAAAGTGAGGACCGCCGTTGAGTACCATTAATTCTTGTCCCGCCAGCTGAATAGTAGCGGTCATGAATGTGCCCTTGGACATTGGCCCGGCTTCGCCATAGCGAGACTCGTTTATGATCCTTGAGTTTTTAAAAATAGAGGTGTAAAAATTAGCCGCCTCTTCAGCGCGATCGCTGAAGGTGAGGAACGTGGTAATCTTTTGCATACCTTATCTATTTAGGGATAAACAAGGAAGTATAGTTTTTCCGATTAGTGTATGCCAAAAATAAAGTACTCAACAGCACAAAGATGGCTGCGGGCAGGCCTTCGTGAGAGATGAATGCATGAAACAGAAAAATATTCACCACAATCGGAAATATAACTACCGACGCCAGCGTGACATATCGTCCAGAGATGAAAGCGATAGCACAGATGAGTTCTATTACTTTTACAAGAGGCATTAAATAAATGACAGCATTCAGCCCATCATTGAAAATTTTAACGCTACCGGTTTGTTCAGGTATGGGCACCAGCTTGAAAAGGTAAATAACGGATGACATCAGGAACAGAAGGCCCATTAAGACACGGATAACAATGATTGCAATTTTCATAGTTGATTGGTTAGGGTTTAAGATTTTGGCTAGTTAATTTTTTTCAAATACTCTTCCAAACGATTCAGTGTTGCTTACTACGGCTGGCTCAGTTCTTCTGCTGTGGCAAGATCGATGCGCATAAACAAAGTGTCCGGGTTTCACTACTTCGTCAAACACAATTTTATTAGGAAAGTTCATCCCGTTTGGCCTATGCATTATGAAGCCCCAAATGCCACAAGGGCCTCACATTCAATTTCATAGATCGTGTTAGTAAATACACAAGTATTTGTAAATTTTTTTTGATTTTTCTATTACCTTGGTCTATTGCAACATCAAAATTTCTTAACTCTTTGATTTCCTGCTATGAACAGAATCCTGATTATACCCGCGCTTCTTCTTGTTTTTGCTTCCTGCGAGCAGAAGAAGGTTGAACAAAATATAGCCCCCACAAATACTATGACTTTTCCAGAGAAGATTGCTAATGGAACGATTTATGAAGTGAATATACGGCAGCATACGCCCGAAGGAACGATCAATGCGTTTGTCAAAGACCTGCCGCGACTAAAGGATCTTGGAGTGAAGATGTTGTGGATCATGCCGGTTCAGCCAATCGGTGTGAAGAACCGGAAAGAGCCACTCGGAAGTTATTATTCCATTCAGGATTATGCTAAAGTAAATCCTGAGTTCGGTACGGACGAAGATTTTAAGAACCTCGTTACAAAAACCCATGAGCTTGGCATGTACCTCATCCTGGATTGGGTTCCCAACCATACTGCCTGGGATCATCCCTGGATTACAAGTCATCCTGAATATTATGCCCAGGACGGCAAAGGCAACATCGTTTATGAAGCTGACTGGACAGACATTGCCTTGTTGAACCATCGCAATCCTGCCACACGGGCAGCGATGATCGATGCAATGAAATACTGGATTACTACTTTTGATGTCGATGGTTTTAGGTGTGATCATGCCGGCCATGAAATTCCCTTGTACTTCTGGGAGGAGGCTACCGATGCCATTGATCCGATTAAAGATATCTTCTGGCTGGCCGAATGGGATGGAGCGAGAATGCACCTGACTTTTGATGCGACCTATGCCTGGCCACTGCTCCACGTGACAGAAGACGTGTATAAAGGGAAAGCAAATGCTAATGATATTGCCAAGTGGATTGACAATGATTTAAAGGAATACGGACACAGGCCGGTGCGTATGACGATGATCACTAATCATGACGAAAACTCCTGGGCTGGAACTGAATTTGAACGTTACGGTGAAGGTGTAAAGACCTTTGCCACTTTCATATTTACAGCTTATGGCATGCCAATGTTATATAGCGGGCAGGAAGCTGGCCTGAGCAAACGCTTGAAGTTTTTTGCTAAAGACACCATCGACTGGAGTGATTCGAAGAAGATGCAGCCCTTCTATAAAAAACTAGTTTCTCTTCATGCCGATAATGAAGCGCTCTGGTGTGGTAAGTATGGCGCTATGCCGGTACGTATCAATGGCGAGGACGCTAACATTTATGCTTTTCAGCGGACCAAAGGCAGCAACAGTGTCATCGGTATTCTGAATTTTTCGGACAAGCCACAAGAGTTCAAGCTGAAGGACAATAGTACCGCTGGCAGCTACACCGATTATTTTACAGGAGAAACTTTTGAACTAGGTGCGAAGTCATTGAAACTTACGCCTTGGCAATATCTCGTGTTTGTGAAAGGAGGTAAGTAGCCTTATTTCTTTCTGGCTTTAGCCAATTCTTTAGCCAGCTGCTTACGGAGGTTTTCATTTACCTTGTATTTCACGATTTCAGTTATAAGTCTTACGGGTACAGGTTTGTTTAATGGGAATTTGATTGTGCCTTTACTTAGCTCATAACCCTTGAGCTTTTCTTTAAATGCAATGATGGCGTTGGGAAAGGCGAAAAGACTGTAGTGATTGGTAAATGCCGCAAAGTAAAGGAGGATGCCATGAAACTTGAAGGCTGGCATTCCATAACTAATTAATTCCACTGCCTCTGGTGCATTTTTATTTACAATTTCCCTGAGCTTTTTCATGATGGGCCTGACTGATGTTGATTGCTCAGCAATGTATTCGTCAATAGTAGTCGGTTTACCGCCGGATGCTTTCATGAAGCGATTATTTTGTCAATGTAATGCTTAAGCCTTTGCGCAGCGTATTATGAATTTCAGCGATTCCATCTGTGTAGTCAATTTAAATCTTCAATTTCGGTTGCCGGCCTCTGAGATGATTAAATATTCGACTTCTTCACTTCATTCACAGCATAATCGCATGCCCTTGCGGTAAGAGCCATGTAGGTGAGCGATGGATTAACACACGAACTGGAGGTCATGCAAGATCCGTCTGTAATGAAAACATTTTTCACTTCGTGCATTTGATTGAACGCATTCAACACCGACGTCTTAGGATCTTTTCCCATCCGGGCAATTCCCATTTCGTGATTGGCATTACCTGGAAAAGAAATGGTGTTACGCACGTTAATGTTCCTGAAGCCCGCTGTCTCTAGTAACTCTCCGGCTACCTTACTGATGTCTTTATTCATTGCACGTTCATTCTCTTTGAATTCGCAGTTCACGGCAACAATCGGTCGGCCCCATTTGTCTTTTTTATTGGGATTTAAGGTAATCCGATTGTCGGTGTACGGCAGGCATTCGCCGAATGCGTACAGGCTCATCTGCCAGCCTCCCGGTTTAGCCATCACTTTTTTGAGCGGTCCGCCAATTTCATTACTATCATTCTGTTTCCTTCTCCATGCGCCACCTCCGAAATGATAACCGCGTAGAAAATCGGCATCTTTCTTATTTAGATTACTGAATCGTGGAATGTAAATTCCTGTTGGCCTGCGACCTGAGTAGTACGAATCTTCAAAACCATCGACATCGGCAATAGCCGAAAGTCCTTTATGATGATCCATTAAATTACGGCCGACCTGATCGCTGCCATTGCCAAGCCCATTTGGAAAACGTGATGAACCCGAGTTTAATAATAAGAAAGCTGTGCCGACAGTCGAGGCGTTGAGAAAAATTATTTTTGAGTAAAACTCAACGGTGCTATTGGTTTCCGTGTCAATGATCTCTATTCCGGTTGCTTTCTGTTTTTGTTCGTCATAAATAACTTTATTCACCAACGAATGTGGTCGCAAGGTTAAATTATCGGTTGCAAATGCAGCGGGCAATGTGCTGGCATTGGTGCTGAAATACGCTCCATAAGGACAACCACGGTGACACAGATCACGAGCCTGACATTGGCCTCGTCCCTTTACCGGTTGTGTTAGATTAGCCGTTCGGCCCATAATTACTTTCCTTCCGGTGAAATGGTTTTCTATCTTCTCCTTGAAATTCTTTTCTACGCAATTCATTTCATATGGAGGCAGAAAATTTCCGTCAGGTAAATGAGGAATACCTTCCCGTTGGCCGCTTACGCCAATAAAAGATTCAACGTAGTCATACCAAGGAGCGATGTCTTTGTAGCGTATCGGCCAGTCAACGGCTATGCCTTCTTTTGCATTGGCCTCAAAATCGAGATCACTCCACCTGTAACAAGCTCTGGACCACAGCAGCGATCGTCCACCCACAATATCACCTCGTATCCAGTCGAATCGTTTGGTTTCATCGTAGGGATTTTCCTGATCGTTGATATAGAAATGCTTATTGTCTTCGCGAAACGACCAATGCCTGCTTTGGATAGGGTGTTTTTCTTTATCCTCGTTTGTCAAATGAAATTTGTATTTGAATTCCCAAGGGTCCTTTGTCGCTGTTGGGTAGTCAGGATGAACCACATTTGAGCCGCGTTCCAGCATTAATACTTTCAGGCCTTTTTCGCATAATTCCTTGGCAGCCCAACCACCACTAATACCCGACCCAACAATGATTGCATCGTAGGTGTTTTGTTTTTTCGCTTCCGTGTTGATGTTAAGTGAATCTAAAGACATACTTATTATCTATTGCCTAATACTTCTGTTTTTTAATTTTTAAAGTGTTTCGTCATCGCTTGCGCGTAATCCGCGATTGCCAATTCCGGCGCTTCAAGTTCCGGATGCCATAATTTCTCCCATTCAAAACTATAATAGCCTTTATATCCGCCTTTTGATAGTGCATCGATTGCTTCAAAGATGGGAACTTCACCCTGACCTAAACGGACGTATTGGATTTTTTCGCCTGTCAGTTTTGCATCCTTGATGTGAGTGTGTCGAATATATTTTTTCAATTTTTCGTAGGCTAATGCAGGCGACTCTTTTGTCTTTATCCACATGTTAGTTACGTCCCAGATCATCCCTGCATTTGCATGTTCAGATGCTTTCATAATTTTTTCCAGATCCTCGATGAAAAGCAGATCACCATGTGACTCAATCAAAACACTCACGTTACTTCCTTTGGCATACTCAGCGAGGTCATGTAACCCTTTTGCAATCAGATCCATTGTCTGGTCTTTTTCCAGACCCTTCGGAAAGTTGTTGGGGAAAACCCTTATGTACGGACAATTTAAGGTGTGCGCCAAATCAATGAAGTGCTTCCCTTCATCAAGATTCTTTTGCCTTTCGGCGGACTCAGGGAAATGAAGCGTGCAAGAGGACCCGAGATCAACAATGCGAATATCTCTATCCTTTATCAACTGCAGGGTAGAGGGTATATTTTGTTTATTGAATTCAGCACATTGAGTAAGATCGAGTTGTTTTAGGATCCCCCTTATTTCTATTCCATTATAGTGGTGCTGCACTGCGAAGTCGACTATTTGATTAAATGTCCAGTCGGGACACCCGAGTGTAGAGAATGATAGAAGCGGGATTTTCTTTTCGCTGCCAAAAGCAGAACCGCCAATTGATACCGCCAGCAATGATGCTATCGTTTGTATAAAATCTCTTCGGTTTTGCATGTATGTCATAGTCGAGAGAGGAATTGCTGCTTAAGTTCTTAATTCTTCAGCAATGCCACAAGTCCAAATACAGGACCTACGGCCAACAGCATATAAACATATTGAGGGCTGATGCTTCCCGACAACAGATTTATGAATTGAATACTCATAATCGTAATCAAAAACCCGATACAGTTAACAATGGTCAGCGATGTACCCCTTGATTCTTCCGGTGCATTCTGCGCAACTAATGTTGAAAAGAGAGGAGAGTCTGCAATAACCACTAATCCCCAAAAGAACAAGAAGACGAGGAGTACCTGTAAGGAATTGATGAACAGGAACAACGGAGAAACACAACAGCATAAGCACGATAGAAATAACGATATCATGGCTACGCGCTTTACTCCAAAATATTGTGACACTAAACCGCTAAAGACACATGCGAAGCCGCCCGAAGCAATGATAAGAAACGATAGCAGAGAGATATTTAAGTCAGCTAGATGAAAATGGGTTTTGTATGTGGTGAGCATAACAGGAACGAACGCCCAAAATGTATATAACTCCCACATGTGACCGAAATATCCGAATGATGCTGCACGGAAATTCTTACTGGCAAATCCGCTTAAGAACGAATTAATATTTAGTCGTTGGCTTGGTTTTCGAAAGGGGCCATCGGGTACAAATGATAGCATCGCCAATCCGCCAAGTGCCGAAACAGTTGATGTTGCAAAGATTACTTTCTTCCATGAAAAACCCGTTGCGAAACTTTTTAATAAGTGCGGAAAAGCTGTTCCAATAACCAAAGCGCCGACAAGGAATCCAAGCGACTTTCCAAGACCCTTTTGATAGTAGTCAGATGCGATCTTCATTCCCACTGGATATATTCCGGCGAGAAAGAATCCTGTTGCAAAACGAAAGAGGAGCAACTGGGTTGAATGAATATTGTCAATAACGATTCCGAGATTAAGTGCTCCGGCCAGAATTGAACAGATAAAGAAAACCAGCGAAGGTGAAAAGCGATCTGCTATAGTTAATAAGGCAAAGACAAAGGTGCCCGTTATAAATCCAAATTGGACAGCACTGGTAAGATGCGCCAAAAAACTCGGGTTAAGATGAAAGCTTTTAATGATGTCTGGCATGATGGCGTTTCCGGCAAACCACAACGACGTACAACAAAACTGCGATATAACTATGACTGGAAGAACTCGTCTCATGAAGTTAACCGAGCGCGGTTTTTTAAATGAGAGTTTTATTTTTCGGCCGGTACAATGGCTCCATACCAATCACATATGCTGATGGCATTAGTCGTTTTTCCTTTTTTTACTTTGAAGCTGATAAGCGAATGGTCCTTACATGCTATGGTCTGGCCACAAGGAACAAACTGAGTAAATCCACCCTTAGCTTTTGATGTCTTATTATTAAGATCAACCGCTGTTGCCTCTATGGTGTAGGCGAAAGCAACATAGTTTCCTTCGGGTATTTTTCTGAACGTGAATGCTCGTTGATCTTCTTTACTGGCTAATTGATAGATTTTATTAGAGCCGATAGTTTTTAAGTAAACATTCATTGCCGGAACATATTCGGAGGGATAACATAGAGTTCCCTGAACGATTCCAGTGGTAACGCTGCAACTTGTTAACAGGATTAAGCCAAAGAGTAAAAACGTGGGTTTGTTTTTCATTGCCACTGAATTGATAAAGTGTAAATTATATTAGCTCATGAACTCCGCAATCAACCGATGGAAATGATGTGTGCCTTGCTCGCGTGTTACGGAATAGCGGCCATGAGTGTAAAATCGCGAGCGTATTCCTTTCTGCACATTCTGCACCACATCTTCGTCTTCCAGTTCAACCTTATGAAGATCCGCACCTGCACCCTGCCGCAGTTTACTTTCGTCAAGCACGTAAGACAGAAACGAGACTTTTGTTTTATTTATTCCTATCGGCCGGATAATGTTGATGGATAATCCCCAAGGATAAAAATTAAACATCATGTTGGGAAATACCCAAAAATAATAACCTGCTACCCGCTTGCCGTAATCAGATGAGGAGGGAGGTAAATCGAAAACCAATTCACCTTCTTTGGCAATCCCCAACTGCAAATTCGAATACTTGAAGAGCTCTACGGAATAATTTCCATAATCGATCACCGAATTAAGCCCAGCATGAACAAATGGAATATGAAACCCTTCAAGATAATTCTCACAGTATAGCGCCCAGTGAGCATCAATAGTATAGTCCTTGGAAAGCTCTGGGTGAAAAACAAAATCTTGTAGCGGCATCCAGCTCACGCGTTCCGCCATTGGCCCGATGAAATCTTCGGCTTTAGTCTTTGACGATAGCGAAGTAAATAACCACTTACCCCAGGTATGTAGCGGTAGTGCGCTGAGATCATCGGCTGCTGTTGGAAAATTCTTGACTTCTTTGAATTCAGGCATTGAAAGAAATTTACCATCGAGCTGAAATCTGCGACCATGGTATTTGCAGCGAATGTCGTTGAGCTTGCAGGGAGCCTCCACGATGAGATTGCCACGGTGTGTGCATACATTAGAAAGGCAGTGCAGTTTTTCGTTTTTATCTTTTGAAATGACTAAAGGCTCATCAATAAAATTTTCAAGCAAGTTCACCGGAGTGACCCACCCTTTATCTTTTACCTGATCTGTATCGCCAATAAACTGCCAGCTGCCTGCAAAAATTTTTTCTTTTGCTTGGTGAAAGAACTCTTCTTTCAAATAGAAGTCGGTGGAAATTGTTTTCGCCTGAGTGATGTCACTGTCAACAATAAATGCCATAGGTCAACTATTTAAAGTTAAACCTACTGTAATTAATGTTTACTGACAAATAACTTTCAACCTGATCAAAATGATCTAAATGCTCAGCGGTTCTTTTTCACCCAGATGTTTGGGAGCAGTATTGAGTATGTATAGATCGATTACTGCCTTGGTACGGGCGAAATACTCTCGAAGATATACTTTGAATGAAGTTTCGATGCCAGGTTCTTGTGCTGCCAGTGCCACTGCGTCTATCTTGTAGTACCGACTGATAAACAATGCCCTATAACAATGAAAAGGTTGTGTGATAATAATGATTTTATCCTGCCCGAAAATCTCTTTACTTCTTACAATGGAATCAAGAGTGCGAAGGCCCGCATAGTCAAGTGTAATAGAACTATCAGGGACGCCCAGTTGTACCAGCATTTTTTTCATTTGGAGTGGCTCGTTATAATATTTTGAACGATTATCACCACTTAATATGAAATGAGACGCTTTGCCCTGTAGGTAAAGTTTGGCTGCTGCCTTAATACGGTTTTCAAAATATGGATTGGACTGACCGTTGCTTAATTTCTTGCTTGTGCCTAGCACTAAGGCTACAGAACGCCCGGATAAGGAGTCAATGTTAGATAGTACTTTTTTCTCAGTACTCTTTACCACCCAAATGTTGGTACAAAGCACCAGCAATGATGTCACTAAAAGTGACAAGAAAAAAATCATCCTCACCCACCGCCACCAGGTCATGATTGTTAGATTAAAGCCTTAGGCAAAGCTACTCAATCGAACGGAGAAATTCGCGCTCGATTAAATCCGATCTTCGTATAATTTTTCGAAACCATTGCAATTGAAGTTGCAACCTTTCGTCTTCAGTGAGCTGCCACGGGGCACTCGATTGTCGTAATTTCGTTGTTAAAGTGTAAAGGCAAATAGCTGCACTCACAGAAATGTTAAGGCTTTCTGTGAAGCCCTGCATGGGAATGAAAATTTTTTGGTCAGCGTTTTCCAGCGTAAACTTAGAAGTACCACGCAGTTCATTACCCATCACAATTGCAAGCTTGTTGTCCACCGGAATTTCATTTAATGGGATTCCGTCAGGAGAAGGATCAGTGGCTAAAATTTGGTACCCAAGATCTCGAAGCTTACGAAAACAGATTTCGGTATTGTTGAACCCCTTCATCTTATACCGGTGCAGGTCTATCCACTTGTTAGCACCCTTCAACACTCGTTTGTTGACAGAATAACTGCTTTCGCTTTCAATAATGTGAATATCCTGCAAGCCCAGACATTCGCATGTGCGCACAACAGCACTCGCGTTCTGCGATTGATAAATATCTTCCAATACCAAAGTAAGATGGCGCGTACGTTGGCCAAGTACTTTTTCGATAAAGCTTTTTTTGTGATCGCTGACGTACTGGCTAAGATGGTTAAGGAGTAACTTATCCTTTGATACCATTAACTCAACAGCCTCCTCTTTCTTTTCAGACACAGAAACGTATTATGGATTGTCTATTTCTTCTGTAGCGGAAGCTTGTTGTTGTTCAATGAAGCCGTCAGCCCAGAAACGGTATTTGTCCAGAATAGAGATTACGGCGTTACGCAAATGACGATTATTTGAAAAATCGATGCCTCCGTAATGCATCGTGGCATAGCCCTGCCACACCGAGCGGTTCTGGCGTCTGTCATAGAATTGAATCAGAAGTGTGCCGGTCTTTAGATTATATCTCTTTTTGTCATAGTTCAAGTCCTCTTTTTTGCCAGTATGAACCCACTGCTCAATTTCAGGCTGAATGTAGCCGTTGAATATCAAACTGTCATAAAACATTTTGTAAGCGATAATAAGGTGTGGCTTACTTGTGGTCTTTTTATACCCCAAAAATTTCATACGAGCTGTAATTGATTTTTCAATAGCATCATTGGTCATTGTGCTGTCACTTTTTCCAACCTGTCTCATTAAATCAAAAGACCGGTATTTCTTAAAATTGCCTTTGTAACTATAGTCGTACTCTACCGGTAATTCTTTGTATCCAAGGCACGAAGTCAACACCAACATCAGGATGGGGTATAGTTTTTTCATAACTTGTGGTTGCGTTTGAAAAGATAACTCTTTTAATTGGTTAGGTCAAATGAACAAAGACGTGTTTTAAACCCATTAATTCTATAGAAAACTTATGCATTTAAAGTACGAAGAAATAATAGGCTCCCGGTTTCACATCTATAACAGTTTATTTTTAAACCTGCCATTTCAAAACATATCGCGTACCGGAACACTTTTGCCTTTATTACAGCAGGAGTGCGAAACGAATTTTGTTCAGGGCACATCTCCGAAAGAAATAATAGCCAATTTTTTTAATGATTTTGCACCTCATATCAATCGCAAGGAACAGTTTGATATGCTTTTCAACTTCATTCAATATGTGGAACGACAAGTGGCTCTGTTCGACTCAGTTGAAGATGCCGCTTTCGAGCAGATTAATGACCTGAATGGAAGCGGCACTGCTTCTGCATTGCTTTTTCGTTCAAAATTTGAAAACAGGACCGAAGAACTTAAAAAACGACTAGAAGAATTCAGTCTTAGAGTGGTTTTAACTGCTCACCCTACTCAGTTTTATCCTGGATATGTACTTGGGATATTGACAGATCTCGAGAAGTCGATCCGTGAGAATGATTTACGGCAAATCAATTTGTTATTGCGGCAGTTGGGTAAAACAGCTTTTATCAATGAAACCAAGCCGTCGCCTTATGAGGAAGCGATAAGCCTGTGCTGGTTTTTGGAAAACGTCTTTTATTCCGCAGCATCAGATATTATTCAGTCGATGGCCGAAGGGCTTCAGATGAATTTACATGAATGGAAAAATAACCGACTTATTGTCGTGGGCTTCTGGCCGGGAGGCGACCGCGACGGGAACCCTTTTGTTACCAGCGATATCACACTGAAGGTAGCAGCGAGACTGAAGAGCACAATTCTGAAATGCTATTATAAAGATATCCGTTTATTAAGGCGCAGACTTACATTTCACGGCGTTTTCAAACTCATTGCAAATATTGAGCAGAAGATATTCAGTCTGGTCTCTGCAAAAGAAAACAGCTATTCCAATCCGAACGAGCTTTTGCTAGAGCTGAATGAAGTGCGAACCAATTTGGTGGATAAACACAACGGCCTGTTTCTGGAGTTACTCGACTCCTTTATTCTGAAGGTGAAATTATTCGGATTTCATTTTGCCAGTCTAGATATAAGGCAAGACAGCCGTAAACATGATGCTGTTTGGAGTTCGATTTTGGAAACACTTTCCAAACAGAAGCTTTCTATACACTCAAAAGAATTTGAGGCACTTTCTGTAAAGGATAAAATAGATTATTTACTAAACCTTAAGGTCGACCTATCAGCTCACCAGTTTGACGATACACTTGTAAACGAAACCATTCAAAGTATAGAAGCAATCGAGACAATTCAGCAGGAAAATGGTGCTCTTGGTTGTCATCGCTATATCATCAGTAACTGTCAGAGCGCGCTGCATATTATCGAGATTTTTGCTTTGGCCCGGCTTCTGATTGGAAAAGCAAACGGCCTCGAAATCGATGTTGTACCGTTGTTCGAAACTATTGATGATCTCGCCCACGCGCCAGGCATTATGGAAGAGTTGTATTCAATACCAGCTTACAGAAGTCATCTTCACAAACGAGCCAATCGGCAAACGATAATGCTTGGATTTTCGGATGGAACTAAAGACGGAGGTTATTTACGTGCTAACTGGTCCATATTTCGGGCCAAGGAAACTCTTACAACTGTTTCTCGCAAGCATCATCTGAAAGCGATATTCTTCGATGGAAGGGGGGGGCCTCCTGCTCGTGGAGGTGGCAATACACATGATTTTTATTCTTCGCTTGGCGATACCATTGAGCACGAAGAAGTACAAATTACTATTCAGGGTCAAACCATAAGCTCTAATTTTGGAAAGCCTGCTTCATGTAGATATAATCTTGAACAACTTCTTTCTTCCGGTTTGGATAACACGGTCTCGAAGAGAAAGAAAAACCAATTGAGCGAGGAAGACAAAAAGTTATTAGACGAATTGGCCGATGAAGGATATCGGAAGTATCTGGATTTAAAACATGATGCTAAATTTGTTCCCTACCTCGAGCGAGTTACGCCACTTTCCTTTTTTGGCGATGCCAATATCGGTTCAAGGCCAGTGAAAAGAAACTCGGCAGATGGTCTGAAATTTGAAGACCTGCGGGCGATTCCTTTTGTAGGCTCATGGGCAATGATGAAGCAAAATATCCCGGGTTTTTATGGAGTTGGATATTCTCTTAAAAAATTTATAGATGAAGGCCACCTAGAAAAACTGAAGACGCTCTACTCCAACTCTTTGTTTTTCCGCACACTACTTGGTAACAGCATGATGTCGCTGACAAAGACCTACTTTCAGCCAACGGCCTATTTAGGCAGCGATCCTGAATTTGGCGACATATGGCGGAAAATGCACGAAGAATTTAAGTTGTCGAATGAAATGGTGTTAAAGATATCTGGATTTGATCATCTGATGGAAAACAACCCGATGATTCGGGATTCTGTAACGCTTCGCGAAAAAATAGTTTTGCCCTTGGTTGCAATCCAGCAATTTGCACTGATGAGCCTTCGCATGCCCAAAGAAGGAGATAAGGAATATGAACAGCTTTATCGAAAGCTTGTTATCCGCTGCATGTTTGGTATTATCAATGCTGCCCGAAATTCTGCTTAGAGTTTACTGAGATGGAAATTGATTTAGATCGCTTCAAAGAAGTTTCTAAAAACAAATTGAAGGAAAATAAAAAATTCCTTCAGCGGCTCGAAAAACAAGATTCCCGAAAAGTGGATGATGCTTTTCATCAGGTACACGAAGATGTATTCGCTGAAACAGATTGCTTGACGTGCGCCAATTGTTGCAAAACTACCAGTCCGATATTTTACCAAACGGATATTGATCGTGCGTCAAGATTTATGCGAATGAAGCCGGGAGACTTCGTTGAAAAGTATTTGAGAGTAGACGAAGACAACGATTACGTTCTAAAATCATCGCCATGCGCTTTTCTTGGTGCGGATAATTATTGTTCAATCTATGAAGCCCGTCCCAAAGCTTGCCGGGAGTATCCGCATACTGACCGTAAGAAAATGGTACAAATCATGGATTTGACGGCCAGGAATACATTGGTGTGCCCGGCAGTGTTGGAAATGGTAGAGCGATTACAAAAGATTAAATAATGGGCTTCGCGTTATTTAGTCGTTTTGAATTACCTCCACTACAGTGTCCTTTCTAATCAGAACGTGCACCACGTCACTTGTTCCTAATCCTTTAAAATACTTCATAACAGTTACACCTGAACCGTATCTCGCAGTGGAGTCATAATTATATACAGTGTCAGGATTGTTAAGAGTTTTCTCACCTCCAAAATTGACATTCCTGATTTTATTTGAGTTATGTTTTCCTTGACAGTCGCTGCATTTTTTTTATCCTTGGCAAATATTAAAATGAAAATTATAATGAACAGAGTCACGGAAACTAAACCGAAGCTGACATATTTTTTCATTCTTGTTTTGTTAAGTCACGAATACGTGTAATCTACTTTATTGCGTATCACTTCATCATCAAAATTTTATTAGCCGCTTCAACTTGCTGGTTGAAGGCTTCAAGAGATTTTGCCACAATTTCGATTTGTTCCTGTGCCTCAACAAAATTCCGTTGCTCAATAGCTTCGCGTACACCAGGCAAGGTCTTTACTCCATAACCTGTATAAAACCCAGGCGCATAAATAGTGTGTTTGTACCAAGGTCTGCGGGGCAAGCCATCAGCAATCAATTTTCTTTCTGACTGGAATAGCAAATTATTCAACTGAGCGATGTTAGAACTCGGCTTTTGATTAGAAGAGTATAGATCACTGAAGGTAGCTGTGCTCTTCTCTAACTTGGTCACTACATTTTGTAGGCTTGAAAAATTGATAAACGGCACCTCTGCTTTAGGGGAAGGTGCTACGAACCTTTTTGTGGGGTCCGAGGCCTGTACATAACGATTTTCTTTCAGCATTTGATTTTCTACTTCTGTTGTCTCTCGCAGATTGTCAATCAACGTAGTTACTTCGGTGAGGTAATTGGCCACTGTCTTTTGGAATGCTTTGAAGTCGAATGGCAGTACGTCAGCATCAGCCAGACGTAATGTAGCGCGACCTGCAGTTTTTGCTAATGCCATGCCGTATTCTGACTTTGGATCCTTGAACCTTTTAAAGTTATCATACGAATCATAAATGCTGTGATACTCACCTCCGCCATTTTCACCACCGAAACCTATGTTGAGAGAAGCGATACCTAAATGTTGGATGAAGGGAGTATAATCCGAGCCAGAACCCATAGCACCGAGTGCCAGCGTTTTTTTAGCAAGAATATCTTTTTTAGCTTTTACAGTTGTTGCATTGGCTGCGTCAGCAGATTTTTTTCGCTCCATTATACTCACGCCAGTTTGAGGATCTTTGACATCACGACTCACCTCATTCATAAATGTTTCCAGCGTATGCGAACCTTGCGCAGAGTAAAAGCCTCGACCGTTTCCGTCGCTGTTTATATAGGCCACTGTTTTCTTTTGAAGCTCATCGGCATGATCTTCGGCCCACTCGGTTGACCCCATCAATGACGGTTCTTCCGCATCCCATCCACAATAAATAATTGTACGTTTTGGCTTCCATCCGCTTTTGGTAAGCTCGGCAACACTTCGTGCTTCTTCAAGTAGTGCAGCCATTCCGCTAAGGGGATCGCTGGCCCCATTTACCCATGCATCATGGTGATTGCCACGGATCACCCATTCATCCGGATACTCGCTCCCTGTCATTTTTGCTACCACATCATAAGCCGGTTTAATGTCCCAATTGAATTGTAATTTCAGGTGTACTTTATCAGTGCTTGGACCAATGTGATAGGTAATGGGTAATGCGCCGCGCCACCTGTCTGGCGCTACTGGCCCGCCAAGTGATGCAAGTAATGGCTGGGCATCTCCATAAGAAATAGGGAGGACGGGTATTTTTAGTAAGCTCTCAGCTTGGCTACGATCTATCCTTTTGGCATTGGCCGTTGAGGCGAAACCCGGAGTCGTCGGATCACCCGCGTATATCGGCATGTCCATAACAGAGCCACGCTGCGCGCCATTAGAATTCTTGTAAGGACCTTTGGGATACACATCGCCTTGATAGTAGCCGTCTTCTTCAGGATCGGAGTAGATGATACAGCCGACAGCACCATGTTCTTGAGCCACTTTAGGTTTGATACCGCGCCATGAGCCACCATATTTTGCGATCACAATTTTTCCTTTTACATCAATGCCGTACTTGGCCAGTTCTTCATAGTCGGCGGGTATGCCGTAGTTAACAAAAACCAGTTCTGCAGTCACATCACCATCGGGTGACCAGCAATTATAGACCGGCAATTGTTCTGACTTCTGACCAGAGGTTGCATCTTCCTTCAATTCGGGTTCTTCTAGTTTGGCTGTAAATTTTTTGGTGCTTAACAGTTCAAGCAATCTCACTTTTGGAGTAGGGAAGAGGACCTGGTACGTTTCGAGCGAAGCATCATAGCCCCAGCTTTTCAAAAGGTCGCGCATGAACTCCGCATTTTGCTTTCCGTAAGCCGAACCAACATGATGAGGACGCGCTGAAAGATGTTTAATCCAATCGTCGATATTTTTGACCTGTAGATTGGCATCAAACTTTTCTTCCAGTTTGAACTCTGCATCGGCTGATTCTTTGGTGTACCCGGTCAGGCTTTTTTGCTGAGCAAACGACAAGGTTGTCCAGAGGCTGAACAAAACAACAGTAATTTTTTTCATCATAGTCTCGGTTGGTAGAGCTAAATAAAGCGAATGCTATTCGAATGATCAATAAAAATTGAATATACGGACAAAGATGACTTTAGAAGGCTTGCGTGAAACAGTGGCTTCGCTTTGGTTTTTTACGTATAATTATATAGTTCTATTCTTCTGCAGCGTATGGAAAATCTAAAAGACAATTGGCTTACCGACGGGCTCATCGATTTTGAATACAAGAAATACGTATTACTCGCCTATTTCAGGAAGGTGAAAGACTCTTTTCATCGCGTTGAACTTTATCCGTTTCTTTCTGATTTGGTTTTTCATTATCGCAACCTTGTAGCGCTTCGCGAAAACAAATTAATCTTAGGCGAATCTTTTCCAAAGGAGCTTTCCATTGAGAATTTGAAAAGACTGGAGATCAATTATAGAAAGCTGGTAGAAGACGACATGGTGATGCGTGAGATCGAATCGATTATGGAGTATGCTCTTCCGCAATTCAAGGCATCACTTGATGAAGGTTCTTTCATTTATGAATATGTAGAATCCAAATGTGAGGTTTCGCCCATCGGCTTGACTTCCCTATATGCCAATGAGGGCTATTTATTTGTTACTCAGCCTCCGGAAAGTGAAACGAACATTTACCATTATCAGATTACTTTTTTTGAGCAAAGCAATGAACCAATGCGTGGCATTCAGACTACATTTATTGAGACCTGTGCGCGGAATCTTGCACTTACCTACGAAAACCTTAAGATGACTTTAATAAAAAAGCACACTGAATTACCCAATCCGGCTGCGTACCTAGTGCTTTCAAAGCTGAAGTTTCCTTATATGCAAACCCTAATGCCAATAGCCAAACGGTTATTGGTAAAGGAGATTTCCAAAGCAGCCTAAAGGCTCAGTTTATTTCTTTGTGCTGTCAGGTTTGGCTGCCGGTTTGGTCAACGAAGGCGCTGGTGCTGCATTCTGTTGCTCTTTGGCGCGCTCCTGAAGTTCATCTGTAGGCGCAGCTGTATTTGGAGTGGTGAAGTTGGTTGCCAGGGAAAATACAATGATGGCAATGGCAAAACCCCAAGTGAGGCGCTCAAGCACGTCGCCGGTCTTCTTTACACCTATCAGGTTGCTTGCGCCAGAACCACCAAATTGGCTGGAGAGGCCTCCGCCTTTGGAATTTTGTGCCAGAACTACTAACACTAACAATATCGCGCTAACGATGGCGAGGCTAATCAATAAAACGTACATGGTTATTTTCTTAAATCTTCAATTTGGGCTGCAAAGTAAGCCTTTTTCTGTGGAAACTTCCAAATCAGTTTTTTCAAAGCTTCAATAGCTTTTTCCTTTTTGCCTTGTTTTAACAGGATTTCCACTAAAGTTTCAGAAACGATATTTTCACCAAAATGTGTACTCGGCTCGGTGAGGTCATTGTCAGGGATGGAGGAGTTCGTTTTTGGGCGTGATATGGTAGGTTGTGTCTTAATAAATTGATCGATAATTTCGATTTGCTCTTTCTGTTTTGCCCCTGCAGGCTTTATCTTTTTTTTCGTTGATTTGATCTCTTCTATCAAGGTATCCATTGCCGGAACATCCACAATTGGTTCAGGCTCGTCTTTCTTTTTATTAGGAATTGGTTCAGGCTCCTCCTTTTTCCTGTCGGGTAGTGGCTTAGCTCTTTCGTTTTCGAGTCGCTCGATCGTCAACTCAAATAAGCGCTTTGACTCTTTCAAACTTGCGAGGTCATGATACAGTTCCTGCCGTAATTGTTCAGTTGTTTCTTCAGATGATATCGAGACCAGAGTTTCAGCCCCTGCAATTGCAGCCTTATATTCTGTCCGTGCCTTTGGCCTGGCCGTCATCACGGCTTTTAATGCTGCTCGGTCGCTGCTGTAAATAGCACTTGTATGCAACAATTTATCTTTGGAAGGAAGTCCGTTATCTTGTGCAGCGCGCGCTGCGAGATTGTGAATCACCTGGCTATACGGAAATCCTTTTGTCAGGGCCTCAAGTTGTTCTGCTTCCTCCTTGGTAAGTGAGGTGTAATTGCACAACAGATTATAAAACTGATCCCTTTCCACACGGTTTTTTTAGGAGTAAAGTAAATGTAAAGCAAAAACCGCGTTGAAGCAACAGACTACCAGGTGGCGATGGTCGCGTTGAAAATGTCGATCATTATTTGATCAAAGATCTTCTTTTCAAGGCTTTCTTGTACTGAGAAAAAGTTGTCAGTGTCGTTGTTAAAGTCAGCATAGAAGCTAAAAGTCCGGTCCTTAAAACTATTCTTTGGCTCGGCTACATCCACGTAATTAACTCTCATCGCAATAGTGAGGCGTGTTTGGGCACCAAAGTTGGGAGTTGCGGCTGTACCTGTGCCAGTGCTTGCCTGTGGAGCAATCGGTGCCGTGGCGTAGGTGATAATTGTTCCCTCAATTTGAAGTTCGCCATTGGTAGGTACCACGCGTAAACTTGAATTTTGTTGAAAGTAATCTTTTACCCTGTTGGTTACGGTTTGTCCTAAGTTGGCCGGGCCAAGTTCAGTGTTATTATAGAACTGATCAACCTGGATGGACTTGGCATTGGTGGAAGCACCCGAAAGCGAATATTTCAGGCAGCCCGATAGGAGCAACAAAGAACTGCCGGCAATCAATGAAATGAGGAACGAACTACGTTTCATACTTACTTTTCCAAATCGTACTCTTTTATTTTTCGGTAAAGTGTGCGTTCAGATATACCCAAATCCCGTGCCGCATATTTGCGCTTATTCCTGTTTTTACTCAGCGCCCGCACAATCAGCTCTTTTTCTTTCTTTTGGATGGATAGTGAGTCATCCTCAGCTTCGTGGGCTATGTCATGGACCTCTTCATCATCAGCGGTTCCATGCACAGCATTTGGTACCGGGTTGATGTTGAGCATCACAGGCTGGTCGGGCTGAATTTTCGTTTCGTGAATGCCTTCGAATAAATGGGTGTTGTTTTTAAGAATCTGCTGTGCCTGTGCCGGGTCTGAAAGAATTTCAAGCACCATTTTCTTAACTTCCGTTACATCTTTCTTCAGATCGAAAAGGACTTTATATAGAATTTCCCTTTCAGACATATCTTTTCCGCTTTGGCCGTTAATAACTGCCGGAAGGGTTGATTCTTTAGGCAGGTAATTGATTAGTGTTTGCGCATCGATTTCCTTATGCTCGGATGAAAGCACTGAAATTTGTTCGACTAGATTTTTCAATTGGCGAATATTGCCCGGGAACCTGTATTTCAATAAAATGACCTTGGCTTCTTCGGTGAGCGAGATCGGCTTCACCTTATACTTCTCGGCAAAGTCAGTGGCAAATTTTCTAAACAGCAATTCTACATCCTTCTCGCGTTCGCGCAGTGGCGGAACATAAATCGGCACCGAGTTTAGTCGATAGTAAAGGTCTTCGCGAAAGCGACCTTCTGAAACCTTGTTCAACAAATTTACATTAGTAGCAGCTACCACCCGCACATCCGTTTTTAAAACCTTGGAAGAACCAACCTTGATGAATTCACCGTATTCCAAAACACGAAGTAATCGCGCTTGAGTACTTAACGGCATTTCGCCGATCTCATCAAGGAAAATAGTACCGCCATTGGTTACTTCGAAATAACCTTTGCGTGCTTCGTGGGCGCCGGTAAACGAGCCTTTTTCATGTCCGAATAATTCAGAGTCGATTGTGCCTTCGGGGATTGAGCCGCAGTTAATGGCTGTAAACTGGCCATGTTTACGCGGGCTCAGGCTATGGATAATCTTAGAAAATGATTCCTTGCCGCTTCCACTTTCGCCCGTGATCAACACCGACATATCGGTTGGTGCAACTTGCATAGCCACGCGCACGGCATGGTTGAGCATGGGCGCATTGCCAATGATACCAAACCGCTGTTTAATATTTTGAATTTCTGTTTCTGTTCCTGCCATAATCAATCAACTATCTTTCCAAACAAAGTACCCTGCGAGCGGCTCTCCACCATTACATGGACGTATTCGCCTTTGATTTTATTCTCTTTTGGGAAGATTACAACTTTGTTGGCCGAGTTTCTTCCCTGTAAGAATTCATCTGAGCGCCTCGAAGTCCCCTCAATCAAGACCTTGTGAATTTTATTTACATCCTTACCGTAACGGATCAACGAAATCTCAGATTGTTTTTTGATGATCTCATCAAGGCGCCTCTTTTTTACCTCCAGCGAAATGTCGTCAGTATATTTTTTTGCCGCCAGGGTTCCGGGTCTTTCCGAATAGAAGAACATGAACGAGTAATCGTACTGAACCTCATGCATCATCGAAACTGTTTCCTTATGATCCTCTTCTGTTTCAGTACAGAAACCGGCAATCATATCTGACGTGATTCCGCAATCTTCTCCCAAAATGTTGCGAATGCTTTTCACCCGACTCAAATACCATTCGCGCGAATAACCTCGATTCATTAACTCTAAAACCCTGCTGCTACCGCTTTGCACCGGCAGGTGAATATTCTTGCAGATGTTTTCATGCTTTGCCATCGTGTGAAGCACTTCATCGGTGATGTCCTTGGGGTGCGAGGTAGAAAAGCGCACCCGGAGATCGGGATGAACTAGCGCCACCATTTCCAAAAGCCGGGCAAAATTTACAATTTGGGTTACTTCCTTTTTCTCCAGACGCGCCTTATTGTTCTCTTCTTCACTCCATTTATACGAATCGACATTCTGACCAAGCAAAGTCACCTCGCGATATCCTTTTTCAAATAAATCTTTGGCCTCCGCCACAATTGAATGAGGATCGCGGCTGCGCTCACGCCCGCGCGTGAATGGCACAACACAAAACGAACACATATTGTCGCAGCCACGCATTATCGAAACAAAAGCAGTGACGCCATTTGAATTCAACCTCACTGGGCTGATGTCTGCATAGGTTTCTTCGCGGGATAAAAAGGTATTTACGGCTTTGGCGCCATCGTCAACTTGCGAAATCAGTTGCGGAAGATCTCGATAGGCATCAGGGCCTGCTACGAGGTCAACGATTTTTTCTTCTTCCAGCAATTTTGTTTTCAGTCGTTCGGCCATACATCCAAGAACACCAACAATCATTTCGGGCTTCCTTTTTTTGTGACCATTGATGTGGTTGAGGCGGTTGCGAACAGTTTGTTCAGCCTTCTCGCGAATAGAGCACGTATTTAAGAAGACGATATCGGCTTGGGCGATATCGGATGTGGTATCAAAGCCTTCGCTATGTAAAATTGATGCAACGATCTCACTGTCAGAGAAATTCATCGCGCAGCCGTAGCTTTCGATGTAAAGCTTCCTTTTGTTGCCGGAATTATAGTCGGGAGTGGTTTTTACTTCTTCCGTGAGTTCCTTGTTTCTATCTAAAATATCCAGGTCGGGGATCAAATTCTGCATCTTCCATCATTTTCGGACTACAAATTTAAACAAAAAATTGGTCTTTAGTGACAGATTGGCAGGGGTGGATTGGAAAGATAATTCGTATAATTTTGCGACCTTATTTTGATTACTCATTTGGCGCCAATGACTCGTATTTTAGTTATCCTTTTTTTGAGTACCAGCTATTTCAATTCTATTGCTCAAGTTAACCTTCAAAATGGATTAGTAGCCTGTTATGCTTTTTCAGGTAACGCCTATGATGGCTCTGGGAATAATTATAATGGAACCGTTAATGGGGCTGTCCTTACTCAAGATCGGTTTGGGAATGCAAATAGTGCATATCAATTTAATGGAAGTAATAGCTTCATAAGTATTCCATCAGCGCCAATAGTGGCCAATAGAAACTTTACAGTTTCAGCCTGGGCTTATTTGCCCGTAGCTCCTTCATTTAATTCATCTGAAACTGTTTTTTCAGTAGGTAATACCAGTGACCCGTATCATCACGGTATTACCCTGACAAACAATTATGGAGGTGCTGCATTTACAGGGTGGACAATGGGCGGGTTTAATGAATCCGGAGCCACTGCCATAACGACTAATTTTCTACCATCGATAAATACATGGTATCACCTAGTTTTAACCCGAGACGACAGTGGAGAAATCATGTACATCAATGGAGTAAATTCTGGAACGGGCACGAATGGAGGTTCTCCGCCGTATTACTACCAAAATAGTGCAGCTGTTGCACTGATCGGTCTAAGGGCAAGTGACATTCAGCCTTTTAACGGGGTGATCGACGACATCACCATATACAATCGGGCGTTAACTCCCCCAGAGGTTTTGTCCCTTTTTCAAAACGGTCTTGGCTGCTCAGTCGCTGTACCTATTACACCTCCGCCTGCTGCCAATAATGTATCCCTTTGCGGGAAAGGTTCTGTCAAATTAACGGCAACAGGTGGTACGCTTTATCGGTGGTATGATGCACTAACTGGGGGAAATCTATTATACCAAGGCAATCCATTCATTACACCTGAATTGCAAACCACAACATCTTATTTTGTAGCGAATGTAGTGACCGGTGTAGAGAGTGCAAGGGTGAAAATTGTAGTAACCATATTTCCAAACCCTGTGCTAACTTGTACTTTCCCTTCCTATGGATTAACACAAGATTCCCTGAGCTTTTCAACGTCAGTTAATTCTGGTTCCTCCCCGTTTAGCTATTCTTTCGATTTTGGCGACGATACAAAACTTGCTGCCAGCCCCATAGGTCAGACCGGGGTTGGTGTATTACACGCATATTCCAAGGATGGAAATTTTATTGCACAAGCAACGGTCACCGATATCAACGGGTGCCAGGCAAGTTGTTCACAAAACATCACAATACAAATTGAACCTCTGCCGGTTGTCAATGATGCATCCCTTTGCGAGAAAGGCTCTGTCAAATTAACGGCAACAGGTGGTACTCTCTACCGATGGTATGATGCACTAACGGGGGGAAACCTATTATACCAAGGCAATCCATTCATTACTCCCGAATTGCAAACCACAACATCGTATTTTGTAGCGAATGTAGTAACTGGTATAGAGAGTGCAAGGGTGAAGGTTGTAGTAACCATATTTCCAAACCCTGTGCTAACTTGTACTTTCCCTTCCTATGGATTAACACAAGATTCCCTGAGCTTTTCAACGTCAGTTAATTCTGGTTTTCCCCCTTTTGGCTATACTTTCGATTTTGGCGACGGCACAAAACTTATAACCAACCAAGTAGATCAAACTAGTGTTGGCGTATTGCATGGATACATTCAAGATGGAGATTTCACTGCACACCTAACAGTCACGGATATCAATGGATGTCAGGCTAGCTGTACGCAAAACATTCCGATACGAATTGAGATATTCATTCCCAACGTGATTACAGCGGATAACGATAACCTCAACCGTATTTTTACGGTATTTACTGTAAATTCTCGAAAAAAATATATCATTTATAATGGCAAACAGCTTTTTACGATGACAATTCTTAACCGCTGGGGCAGGGAAATCTTTACAACAACAAGCCCCACTCAGGGGTGGGATGGCAGCGATGTTGATTCGGGTACCTACTATTACTCAATTAAGCTAGGCAGCTATAATTATCGGGGATGGGTAAGTGTGATCCGATAAAATTCTCTACCAGGACCGAGTATAGAAGAAGTGTTTTGTCAGCCCGCACTTAAATATTGAAAATGCTACCGGCCAGGGATAGAAACGGAAAGCACGAAGTGTGTGGTTTGTGGGTTGCCGGACTTGTAGTGAATAGCCCGGTGGCGCGCCTCGCGCCAGGCCGCCCGATCTTCGCTTGAGGCTATGACTTCAGGCGAAAAAACTCTTAACTTTCTACACTTTCTACTTTTAAACCTGAGTTTTTCTATGGCCTTAATTAAATCAGTGCGCGGACATTCTCCTCAATTCGGAAAGAATTGTTTTTTGGCTGATAACTGTACAGTGGTGGGCGAGGTGACGATGGGCGACAACTGTACAGTATGGTTCAATGCGGTGGTTCGTGGTGATGTGCACTCGATCACGATTGGTAACAACACCAATATTCAGGATGGTGCGATTATTCATTGCACATATCAAAATGCTAAAACGGTGATTGGCAGTAATGTCTCTATTGCACACAGCGCGATCGTTCATGGTTGTAGGGTTGAAGATAATGTACTCATTGGTATGGGTGCAATTATCATGGACGATGCAATAATCGGGGCGGGGTCGGTGATTGCTGCCGGAGCTGTGGTTTTGCCGGGCACAAAGGTAGAGCCAGGAAGCATTTATGCAGGCACTCCCGCCAAACGGGTGAAAGATGTTGGGCCGGAGATGACCGAAGTGATTGCCCGTACAGCACGCAATTATCCTATGTATGCCGAATGGTTTAAGGATAAGGCTGAATAGATTAATCCTACTATATTTGCGCCTCTTAAAAACCTTTTAACAAATGAAAAACATTTCCCTCGTCCTTAACGGAGTACTTATAGTGGCCGTCGGCATTTTATATTTCCTTCATTTCTCCGGCAAAAAGGGGAGTGTATCCACCATTACGGCGCCTTCGGATTTGAAAATCGCTTACATTAAATCGGACAGCGTTTTGAAGTACTATGACTATTTCAAAGACATGAAAACGATCCTGGAGGCGAAGAGCAAAAGGCTGGATCAAGATCTTCAAAACCGCGGACAAAGTTTGCAAAATGAAATAGCTTCGTATCAGCGTAATATAAGCAACCTTACCATCGGCCAGGCAAAGGCTTTGGAAGAAGACCTTGGCAAGAAGCAACAAAACTTCAGACTGTACCAACAAAGTCTTGAGCAAGAATTGGTAAATGACCAAAACAAAATGAACGAAGCATTGTATGGCCGGATCACTACTTTTCTGAAGAAATATGCTGATGGAAGCGGACTTCAGGTGGTGTTTAAATTTGATCCAAGCAGCGATGTATTGTTTGGCGGCCCAGGTATTGATATTTCACAAGACGTGATCAAAGGTTTGAATGATGATTACAAAGTTGAAAAGCAGGGTCCTGCACCTAAGGCGGATACAACCGCTGCAAAGAAGAAGTAATTACATAATTCGATAAAGATCAAAATGCCTTGCAAACGCAGGGCATTTCTTTTTATGCTTCCAGTCATTAGCTTCAATTCTACCTGTCAACGAATTTACAGAAATCAACAGATCTTTTCTTTATTTTCGTCTCTATGATCAGGATAAGAAAAGCAAAAATCGAGGAGGTATCTGCGGTGCGAGAACTGGCTATTGAAGTTTACACTGATACTTTTGCTGACCAAAATACAGAAGCCAACTTGCAGGCTTTTTTCAATGAATCATACAACATCGAAAAGTTCAAAGCTGAATTCCACGAACCCGATTCGGCTCTTTATGTAGCTTTAGATGACCTTAAAATTATAGGATTCCTCAGGCTGCGATTCAACACTGAAGTGGAGCAACAATTGGGTACGAACAATGTAGAATTGCACCGACTTTATATTCACCGGAGTTATCATGGAGGAAGCGCATCACGCTTATTGATGGATCAGGCACTTGCTTATGCCATGGAGAAAAATGTAGAATGGATATGGCTTGGCGTTTGGGAGAAGAATTTCAGGGCTCAGAAATTTTATTCCAAGTGGGGTTTCGAACGATTTGGAGAGCATATTTTTCAAATGGGCGATGACCCACAGACGGACTGGCTGATGAAGAGAAAGCTTTAGTTGTCGCCAATATTTTTTCGATACTTTAAAAGAGTTCCCTTCACCTGCTGACCCTTTTGGTATCGGGTTTTAGATCCGAATATTCCTAAGAAACCCCTGCTTCCGGCTGCTCCGGCAGCTGCTCCCCCGGTTTTGGATCCTGTGTTTGTCAGAGTGATGTCATCAAAGATAATTGCATCCGCGCCTTTGCGTTTCCCCTCATTCATCAGTTTCTTTTGGACTTTCTCAGACCGCTTTTTGGCCGATACCTCATACACCAGTTTGCCCATAATTTCATTGGCTTCGGCTACGTCATTTTCTCTGAAGTAAATGTCAACGTTGTATGTTGGATTGTATGAGCGACCATAATAAATGATCCGGTTGCCACACGATGTAAGCACTAAGGTCAGACACGCTAAAATGATTTTTGTTTTTCCCATAAGCTATTCAATAGTATGGGAAAGATGCACGGTTATTGTGGTAAAGGCAAACCAATAAAATTATTTTTATAAGCTGAATCGCTCGTTTCTTTTTTGAAAAATCGGCCGGAGGATTGTGCGATCGAGAAGTACAAAGGCGATTACGAGGTTTATCATAAGAAATACTTTTACCGCCCATTTCAAATCAAACGGGAGTGAAGAGGGGATTTTTATTAAGTCATTTTTCACCGGAATTGTGCCTACGTTTAAAAATGTGTGGAGTTGATCAAAAGTACCGGATGAGAGTAACATTAGCGCCAGTCCTGAGGCAACAATTAATCCGAGCAGTAGTAATAGTCCGTTTTTTGGAGAGAAAAAAGTAAGTACAGGCTGTGTATGTAAGCGGCTCATTACACGGGCGGTGAAATTCTTTGAAGGCGTGAGGAGCGTATTTTTCTTTTGCAGAAAAGCATGAATAGTCTGTAACTCCTCCAGTCGTCTCATGGCTTCTGAATCTTTTGCGAGTTTATTCTTCAATATTTCCATCTCGGCTTCTGTGCCAATCCCATCGAGGAGATTGAGCAATTCGTCATCGTTGATCTTTTCCATAATTACAAAGTTAAAGCTTCGTGTTTCAAAATCCGTTTTAGCTCGTCGGCCAATCGCTGACGTGCCCGATGAAGGCGTACCTTCAATGTGTTGATATTCTGCCCTGACAATTCGGCTATTTCATCCAGCGAATACTCTTTAATATAATAGAGTTGAACTGCCAGGCGATCAGCCTCAGAGAGTTTTTCCATTGCCTGAGCTATAAAAACCTGCTTGTCATCTTTTTCCAGGTCGTGATCGGCTCGTTCTGTGTATTCGAGGATGCTATTCTCGATGCTCTGTAATGGCTGTTTAGTTTTCCTTTTATAACTGATGGCGGTGTTAAATACTATCCTGTAAAGCCAGGTACTGAACTTTGCTTCGCGATTAAATTTCTTTAGATGCTGAAACGCCTTAATAAACCCATCCTGAGCTACTTCTTCCGCTTCGGGTTTGTTTTCGACAATCTTAAGAGCGATAGTGTAAGCATAGCTTTTGTACTTGTCCACTAAAGTTGCGTACAAAACCTCTTCGCCCGCCACGATGCGGTCGATCAATGAATATTCCTCCTGTACTGTGATCACTGTGCTTGGACGCCTGCTTTAAATATCAAGTTACATAAAGAGACCTATAATTTTTTAGCCAGCCTGTAACCTGGATCAAAACGCCTGCGTCAAAGGGTCAGATTAAAACAAAAAAAACTATGGACGTTGCAATTATGGGGATTATGATCCCGATTATTTCGATCATCGGTTCGATTATAGTGATCATTTACATACGCAAGTTTCAGAACATGGAACGTATGGCTATTATCGACAAAGGTCTTGACCCTGGCATTTTTAAAAGAGAAAGCAGCTCAGCTGGTACTTTGCGCGGCGCTCTCTTGCTGATGGGAGCGGGCTTGGGCTTGCTAATGGGCTATTGGCTTGACCGCTCGTTTGATATGGAAGAGGTTGGCTACTTTTCGATGCTGCTGATCTTTGGTGGCCTCGGCCTGGGGATTGCTTATATAATTGAAGAGAAGAAAGCTAAGGAGAGGAAGTAAGTGGTTAGAGGTTATTCGTTAATCGTCATACAACTCAGGCGATTAACGAATAATCAACTTCTTTTCAATTCGATGATTGTCAATTCTGGTGGCATTCCAATTCTTCCGGGATAACCTAAGTATCCAAACCCGCGATTTACATACAAGTACTGTTCTCCTTCCTGATAAAGCCCGGCCCACTGCTTGTAAACATACTGGCAAGGGCTCCATTGAAAACCTCCAATCTCTACACCAAATTGAAAGCCATGTGTGTGGCCTGATAATGTGAGGTCAATGTCTTTATGATTCGGCCTTACAATAGCATCCCAACTGGTTGGATCATGCGAGAGAAGAATTTTTGTGACTGCTTCATCGGTGTTGGCATAAGCCTCATCCAGTTTTCCGTATTTTGAAAACCTTCCGGCACCCCAGTTTTCTATTCCTATGATGGCAAGCTTGTCGCCATTTTGTTCAATCATGCGATGTTCATTCATCAGCAGGTCGTAGCCGAGCAGCTTATGTGCACTAATTAAATCAGAAAAATTCTTTCGTTTAGCTTCCTGTGTTTGCCACGCTCTATAATCTCCGTAGTCGTGGTTTCCGGTAATCGAAAAGACACCAAGAGGAGCCTTCAACTTCTCAAAAATAGGAATGTAGTCTTTGACCTCAGCGGATTCGTTGTTGACCAAGTCACCGGTAAAAAATAATAAATCCGGTTTTTCCTTCATCATCATTTCTACTCCGCCTTTTACTGCAGTCTTATTCCAGAAACTCCCTGAATGAATATCCGATACCTGGCCGATCTTAATTCCATCGAAGGATTTTGGAAGGTTAGGAAGCGTTAACGTGATGCGCTTTACACGATAGTCATGGGCTCCTGAAATAACTCCGTACACAGAGAGACCCAGAGGAACTGCCGAAGCTACCAGTGCGGCTTGCGAAAGAAATTCGGAACGCGTAATAGCTGATCCGGGCAGGTTGCTTGGGCTCTTTGAGAAATATTTTGCTACCCAGCGAACCCCGCGCTGCAGGTCGTCGACAAACAAAAAGAGAACAGCAAAAATTTTGGAGATATATAAAATAGCAGACCCAGCCAGAATATAAATGCGCAAATAATCTGTGCCGCGATACGGATCGCTGAAACTCCACCAAATCAGCCCCAGAATGCTAATGGCTGTAGGGATCCAATAACCATAACGAAATACCTGTTTCCACAACGGTGACCAAGTTTTACTAACGTTGATTACGGCCTGAAAGACATAGATATCAATCAGGAAGAAAACAAGAATGAAAATAAATACGGCCATGATCCTATTCATAAAAAAAGTGATCGTCTTGAATTACCAAGACGATCACTGCAGAAATTTATTTTAATTCAGTGCTACAGCAGGTTCCGAGTCCAGCGAGACGATTTTTGGTTTTATTTTGAAGACACGTTCTTTCAATTTTGCCACCAAAAGATACAACACAGGGACAAGCACCAATGTAAGGAATGTTCCGAAGGTCAAGCCAAAGATCATAGTCCAGGCCAAGGGCCCCCAGAAGGCAACGTTATCACCACCAAAGAAAATATGCGGATTCAATTCAGTGAATAATTTCACAAAATCGATGTTAAGCCCAACGCCTAACGGAATCAATCCGATACTTGCTGCAGTAGTCGTTAACATTACAGGAGTCATCCTGGTTTTGGCAGCTTCTGTGATAGCTTCTTTCAACTCAATTCCCTGTGATCGGAGAAGATCGGTAAATTCTACCAGCAAGATTCCGTTACGTACCACCAATCCGGCAAGAGCCATGACACCGATACCCGTCATAACAATTGAAATTTCCATTTTGAAGAAAGAGAAACCTATAAGAACGCCAATGAAACTAAAACCGATTTCGGATATAATAATCAGGGGTTTGCTTACCGAGTTGAATTGAAGAACCAGGATCATAAATATCATTCCGAATGCTAAAGCGAAAGCAAGTAATAGAAAACTTGATGTTTCTGCCTGGTCTTCCTGAGCACCTGTCATTTTAATAGAGACCTCATCACTTACAGGGAACGATTTTATTTTTTCAGTAATTTGGGCAACCACCTCATTCTCATTGAATCCGCCAAGCACATTTGACTGCAAAGTGATTACGCGCTTCTGGTTGATTCGTTTGATCCCCGCGTAGCTATTTGAATATTCGACAGTAGCAACGGATGAAAGTGGTACTTGTCGTACCAGGCCTCCATGTGCCATGTCGCGGAAAATAATTGGTAAACTCAACAAGGTATTTGCATCGTTGCGTTGACGTTCGAGTATTCTGAGTTGGATTGGATAATCATCGTTTTCATCGCGGAACCTTGAAACCTCCACACCAAAAACTGCCGTACCCAGCGCACGCCCAATATCAGTAGTTGAGATTCCTTCACGATTCGATTTTTCGCGGTCGATTGAAATTACAATCTCAGGTTTGTCGCTCTGGAAATCTGACTTCAACTCCTCCACACCGGGAATCTGTAAAGAATCGAGGTAACGATTTAGTTTCGTTCCTGCATTTACCAATACATCAAAGTCATCGGCAGCAATCTCAATGTTTATGGCTTTGCCGGTAGGAGGGCCACCTTGTTCCTGATCCACAGAAATCTCAGCACCCACAATACCTTTGGTAGCCTCACGGATTTTATCCATGAAAACAGCAGTTGATTGGCCATGGCGCAGAGCATACTTTACAAATGCTACGCCTACTTTTCCCAAGTGCGGACTTACACCACTTTGAGTCTGATCTTCAGATGCGCCGATGGCAACATTAGAAATTACTGACTCTACTATCGGATTGTCCTTTCCTAAAACGGCCATGATCTTATTTTCCACCACATTGGTAACTGAATCAGTCACTCGCTGATCTGTTCCGATTGGCATACGTATGTAGGTGTAAACAAAATTAGGATCTCCTTTAGGGAAAAATACAACCGGAGGTTTACGTATGGCTGTAAATACAATAGAGAAAAAGAAAAGTAAGATCACGCCTGCCACAATCCACAATGGCCTGAAACGATGTAAGCACCAGGTTACCATTCTTTTGTAACCCGCCTGAACTGCGGGCCAAGCCTTGGTTTGAAATTTTTTGATTACACTTTCGATGAAGAAATGGTGAAGCGCATATACCAGGAATATGGTTATGGCAAAGTTTCCTAATCCTATAGCACCGATGATATACGACACCAATGCAAATGCTCCAAAGCCAACCGCAGATATTTTAAATCCTTTCGAAAATTTTGGTTTGTGCTCGTCATCATGGTCTGTATGGGGGTGCATGAAATCCGCGGCAAACACAGGGTTGAAAATATAAGCAACCACCAGCGAAGCAAGCAATGCGATAATCAAGGTGATAGGAAGGTACATCATGAACTTACCAATGACTCCTGGCCAGAATGCCAAGGGAACGAACGGTGCCAATACAACCATTGTGCCTGAGAATACCGGAAGAAAAACTTCACCTGCCGCAATCTTTGCAGCTTTGCGAATTGGTACTTTGCCATTGTCAAACACGCGATGGGTGTTTTCAATCACCACAATTGCATCATCTACCACAATGCCCAGTGCAAGCAGAAATGAGAACAGCGTCATCATATTCAGCGTAAAACCAATAGGCCCGAAAAACAAGAAAGCGATGAAGCTAGAAAGTGGAACAGACAAGCCAACAAAAATTGCATTTGTCGCCCCCATGAAAAACATCAAAATAATTGTCACCAGTATAAACCCGATGATAATGGTATTGATAAGATCATCAATAGTTGTGCGTGTATTCTCGGACTGATCAGCTGTAATTGTTACATCCAAACCCTCCGGCAAAACATTGGCTTTGTATTCATCAATGATTTTGTTGATTTCGTCTGATGCGAGAATGAGGTTTTCTCCACTGCGCTTTACAATATTCAGCGTCACCACATTCTTTTTGTCCAAACGGGCAAAGCTTTCCTGTTCCTTATGAGTATCTACCACTTCTGCGATATCTTTCAGGTAGACTTTTCCTCCACGGATAGATCCTATTACAGTATTTGCCATTTGTTCTGCGCTGGAATATTCGCCGCGTACACTAAGTGAACGTTTCATTCCACCTACAGAAAGCTGGCCTCCTGGAACAATCACATTCTCAGCAGAAATTGAAGTAAATATGTCGTTCATGCTTACCCCGGCGAGTGCTGCTTTGTACAAGTCAACATTGATTTGAATTTCACGGTCAAGTGCCCCAACAATATCAGCCCTGCGAATCTGCTTCAGTGTTTCAATTCTGTCTTGCATTAATTCGGCATAGCGCTTCAGTGTCTTTAAATCATAATCACCGGAGAGATTGACGAACATGATTGGAAATTCAGAAATGTCGATGTCAATAACCTGTGGATCGTCTGGCAAATCTTTAGGGAGATCTGGTTTGGCACGATCCACGGCATCTTTTACTTCGCGTTTTGCTTCGGGTATGGAGACATCAGTTCTAAACTCAATGATCACATTAGAGAAATCCTGCACGGAGTTACTTGTAATTTTCTTAACACCGGAGATTGACTTCATCTGTTTCTCCAACTGTTTGGTGATCAGATTCTCAATGTCTTTCGGGCCTGCGCCAGGATATGGAGTAGAGACATAAATCTGTGGGAACACAACTTCAGGGAAGCTTTCTTTCGGCAGGGTGTTGAAGGTAACGATCCCTGCGATAGTGATAATAACAGCGGCTACATAAATAGCCACTTTATTGTCGATGGCCCAACTTGTGGGTTTAAATTCTTTTTCGATGTCTTTCATCTTGATGACGTTTATAGATTAATCGTTATCATTTATTTATAGACTACAATTTGATTAGCTCACCATCGCTCAATCCCTGATAGCCGACAGTGATTATCTGATCACCGATTTTCAAACCTTTCTTGATTTGAGCGGTGCTTCCATAAACGCCATCCACCTCAACCACGTGTTTGCGAGCTACCAGCTTGTTCCCGTCTGATTCAGCTGTGTAAACTACTTTCTCACCATTAATTTCTTGAACTACATTCACCGGTACACAAAGTGCATTTGGCTCAGTGCGGAAAACAATTCGGAGAACAGCGGTCATGTTAGGGCGAAGGAATTGAGCGGAAGGAAGTTTTATTTCCAATGGGAATGAGCGAGTAAGAGGATCGATGCTGCGCCCGACAAAAGAAACGTTTGCAGTTATGGTCTTGTCAAGGTCAGGGAATGTAACAATGGCTTTATTACCCTTTTGCACATTGGTAACAAAAGCTTCTGAAATTGCGGCCGAGGCTTTCAGATTGTTAGTGTTTACCAGACGGAACACCGGCATTCCCGGAGCTACGTTTTCACCTACTTTAATATTTACTGCGTCAATAGTTCCACTGATCGGAGCCTTAATTTTAGTCATCTCATTTTGCTCTTGCAAAGTTGCTAATCTACGTTCGAGGCTTTCCTTGCTATTTTTCGCTTGCAGATATTGGATTTCAGTTCCGATTTTCTGCTCCCAAAGATTCTTCTGACGTTCATAAACGGTGTTAGCAAGACTGAGGTTTGCCTTCAATTCATCAATACCACGAGCAATCAAGGAGTTGTCGATTTGCGCCATGATCTGCCCCTGGCCAACAGATTCACCTTCGCGGGTGTAAACAAATGTTACTACGCCAGCACTCTTGGCACTCATTTGAATATTGTCAATGGCTACAATGCTGCCCTGAGTTTGTATGTAATGATCGAAGGAGCGGGAAGTAAGGCTAACCACGTTCACGTCTTTCATCTTTTCTTTTTTTACAGCTCCGGGATTTTCTTTGGCCACTTCTTTTTCGAGGCTTTCAATTTTCCTTGAGAGCTCAGCTTGCTCTTTTTTCATTGTTTCAAGCTGGGTGGTTTTACTTTCAGGCTTACTGCTGCACGCGGCGAATATGGCCACTAAAATTACAGCACTTGTGTTTCGGATGTTGAGTATTGATTTCATGTATAGTTATCGTTGGGATTGTTTAATTTTTTGTTGTGTACATAGGCAAAAGCTGCCCGTAGGCTTTATCCAAATCTACTTTGGCAACCATTGCATCAAAAAGAGCACCATAGTAATTGGTCTGAGACTGACGGAGGCTATTTTCGGCATCGACTACCTCGAGATTAGACCCAATTCCCTGCTCATATTTAATTTTGGTTACTCTGGCAACCTTGCTTGCGAGTTCCATGTTTTGTTTTTGAGAGGTCAATGTTTTTACAGCATTATCAAAACTGATCGATGACTGCTTAACTTCAAGATCTATTCCCTGCTTCAAGCTCTTAAAGTTGTTTTCGATTTTATTTAACTTCAGTTTTTCCTGTTGAATTCTGTATGACCTTTGAAAACCAGTGAAAATGGGCATATTCATAGTGACACCTACAGTTTGATAGTTGTACCAATTATTGCCACCGAGCCCTTGAGCAGGAACTCCATTAAGAGTAGCTCCAGAGACGTCTGTTGTATTGTTTCGAAATAGCCCACCAAAAGTTGCGGCTTGAGTATAGATGCCTGTACTTGCGTTAGCAGAAATAACTGGTAATGCGCTGGCATATTGATTTTTTAGATTCAATTCCTGAAGCCTCTTGTTTGCTTCCAGAACTTTGTAATCCGGACGGATTTTATAGTCCCAATCCTTCGGATAATCTGTCAAGTCAGCTACTTGCATGTCCTGAATACTTCCAAGTACATTGATGGGCTGATCCTGAGGATAGTTCATTTGAAACTTAAGCAGAGCAAGGCTCAGTTCATCCATATTCAAAAACTTGTCGCGCTCTACAATAAGATTGTTCAACGTTACCTGAATCCTGTCTACATCAATGCTTTCAGCAAACCCATTTTTATTTAATGCGGTGGTATTTTTCAGAAGTGAATCAACCCGCCCAATATTGCTTGTAAATAATTGAGTTCTTTCTTTATTTATTAAAACCGCATAATATGCTTTAGTGACTAATTGAATAATCTGTTCCTTGGTTTGATTGGTTGTTTTAACTGCCACTTCCTGAAATGTCCGCGCAGCCTGCAGTCCAACAATATAGGAACCGTTAAAAATCAATTGATTAACAGAAAGGCCAGCATCACCGCTATTTTTCAATGTGAAAAAACTTTGCTCTGACGCCACATCTGTTGCGTTTGCATGTGGAATTTGAAGTAATGGTTGCTGGGTTTTGGTATCAACTCCGCCAAAACCCTGTAAGGTTTGAACCTGTCCGAAAAACCTGCGCAGTATGGGGTTGCTTGTCAACGAAACATTTCCATTGATTTGAGGCAAACCCAAACCTACAGTCTCCTTAACTCTTGCTGTCGCAATTTTTTGATCAAGGATCGAATTTTGTGCAGCAATCGAGTTTTCTAAAGCATAATCAATACATTGTTGCAATGTGAACGACTGACCTTGAGTGTTCTGCAGAGACTGTGCCTTTGCTGATTGCATTGCAAACATCCAGCAGGGAACGACTAGTAATAACTTGTAAACTGACTTCATAAAACTGAATTTAAGTGTGGTTGTTGGTTGTGTTCTTTGTATTTCTGATATAACTTTTTTCCCTTTTCGGTACACAGCCCGTAAACGAAATGTTCAAATGTCTGCGAGTGTACCTCCGTCATATTGAATTTGTCCTTCGGGAATATTTTTTCGTCATGTACAATTTCTATAGTAGCCAGCCGGAACAAGGCAAAGATTTCAACATTGATGTCTGATCTGAAGTAACCTTCTTTGATTCCCTGTTCAATGTTGCGGGCCACCGAGCACCGGATGTATCTATTTTTGAAGTCCACCCAAACGTTCCATGCTTTGGAATGAAACTTCTGAATATCAAACAGAAGAGAAGGATTACTTTCAGCTACATGCTTGCGTACACAATCACCTATTTTGTGCAATTCGTCGATCGCATTTTCAGATTGCTCCGTAATAGTCTCGTAAACTTTCTTCTGATATTCCATGTGCGCTTGCATTACCATGGTCACTAGTTCGTCTTTGTCGGCAAAATGCTGGTACAGCGTTTTCTTTGATACAGACAAGTGGTGCGCTATGTCGTCCATTGAAATGCTGCGTATTCCGAATTTTGTAAAAAGAGCCTCAGCCCCTTTCAAAATCTTCTCTTTGGTGTCTAATTCTTCCATAGTGGACACAAAACTACGGAAACTTAATTCATTTTAAAAGTTTCCGTAGTTTCCTGTAACGCCTTTTTTAGTCAATGGTTGGCGTTTTTGACAAATTATTTTGCTATTTCTTCTCCGAAATGCGCTTCAATCGATTGAAGTGCCAGAATCTTTGGTTGAAGTGCTTTCGCCCCAGTTGCACCATTTGTCCTTCATCTTTTGCTTAAACCGCTCACGGTCTTCCGGGTTCATATTGTTCCATTTGTCTTTCCAGTATGGCCTCCAATGACCGCCATGGCCTTGATGCTTTTTGCCGAAAGTCCAGAACAAAATTTTGGTCAATGCCAGAAGGCCAAGCGCCTGCCAGAACGTAAGTTCGGGGCCATGAAATAAATCAGGCACAAGCCAGTTCCATAAAAGCATAGTCACAAGGCCCATGAGCGCAATCGCTACAAGTACAAAGGCCGCAATCTTCACAATCCAGTTTCCCCTTTTCATATTGTTAATGTTATAGTTATTCGTTAATAATCAGTAGTTAATGGTCAGTAGTCAATAGTTCTAAATCAACTAGTCACATCATCGTAAAATTTCTGTAATCGTTTTCTTAATGATTGGATTGCGTACCGCTTCCGCGAAAGCAAAGTGTTAATGGAAACCCCGGTCTCTTCGGCGATCTCACGAAAACCTTTTTCTTGAATTTCATTAAGAATAAATATTTCACGCTGGTCGGCAGGCAACTCTGCAAGTGCGTCGGTGATTTCATCCCAAATAGCTTCGCGCAATAATGTCGACTCGGGACTACTGCCCAAGTCAGGCAAAATCTCTTGCAGCGTCAGTGGAGTTTCATCATCCTTTCCGGATATTAATTCAAAATCAGCACGCTGCGGTCGCACGGCATCTCGCCTGTAGCGATCAATTATTTTATTTCGCGCTACGCTGTAAAGCCATGACGTGGCCCGGTCGATCGATTCAATTGCCTCAAAGCCTGCCACAAATTGGTAAAACACATCCTGAAGGATATCTTCCGCCTCTTCCACCGATGACACGCGGCTCCGGATAAATCCAAGCAACTTGTCCTTTTCCTTCAGGAATGTGTTTTGCTGTACTTGTGACATCGCTAAGTCCATTCGTCCGCTCATTTGATTGTAGAGACGGGCAGTGAGCAGAATTATTTTAAAAAGAATCTAAATTTCTGTAAAGTTGATCATTCTATTGAAATGAACAGTATTGGATGAATCTCTATAAATTGCTCTGACCCTGATTAACCGATGATCGCTGGTAAAATCTCCTATCTCAACAACAACCTTTCTTATTATAAAGAATGGAATGGACCTAAAGCCATTTTGCTTTTCCATGGTTTCGGGCAGGATCATCTCGCATTCCAACCGTGGTTCGAGCCTTTGAGAAGGGAGTACACTGTTTTCTCTTTTGATTTGTTCTTCCATGGATCGAGTATATGGGCAACCGACCGGCCTTTTGAAAAAGAAGACTGCAGGGAAATAATGGCCCGATTCTTTAAACAGGAAAAAATAGATCGTTTCGAACTAGCCGGCTTTAGTATTGGCGCAAAGTTCGTTTTGGCGATTTTGGAATTATTTCCCGACCGCGTAACAAAAGTAACGCTGCTTGCACCCGACGGAGTCAGAGTCAATTTTTGGTATTCGCTGGCAACGGGTTCTGCACCAATGCGAGCGCTATTTAAAAGTATGGTGCTCAAGCCCGACAGACTAAATGCATTGTTGAAAATGGTGAAGTTTCTCAGGATGACTGATAGTAGACTGCTTCCCTTTGTGCAATCTCAAATGGATACGGAAGAAAAAAGAAATCGTGTTTATGGCTCTTGGGTTTATTTTCGTCACCTTAAATTCGATATGAACGAGATAATATCCTTGACTAAGACCAATAAGATTACTTTGATCGTCATCGCTAGCCGAAATGACAAGATTATTCCTTTACAAGATTTAGAATCCTTAACTAAACATATTGAACAAAACCAAGTTCACATTATAGAAACCAGTCATAATAATTTGATCGACAAGGCACTTGAATTTATTCATGTTAGTGGTTGATCTACTCAAATTTGTACCTAACAAAAGACCAGCTATGAAAAAAATGCTCCTTTTCATTCTCTTGATTGTCTGTCGCATGTCGGTGGCGCAAGACTTGAGCTTGTATCAGAAACACGAATTTGTAAGCCCCAAAGGCAATGTTCCTTACCGGATTCTCTTCCCCGAGAATTACGACATGCACAAGAAGTATCCGCTTGTACTTTTTCTTCATGGCTCAGGTGAACGGGGAAACGACAACGAAAAACAACTGACTCATGGAGCGAGGGTCTTTCTCACAGATGAAGCCAGAAGCAAATTTCCCTGCATAGTTGTGTTTCCGCAGTGTGCTACGGAAAGCACCTGGGGCAGCGTAACTGTCGATAGGACTAAGACTCCGCTGGTTTTCGATTTTAATTACACACGTGAACTAAAAGCGCCCCTGCAAGGCACCATTGATCTTGTAAAGAAAATAATTAAAGAAGAAGCCGTTGACAAGAAAAGAGTTTATATCGCCGGCCTTTCGATGGGAGGGATGGGAACATTCGAGGCTGTATATAAATTTCCAAAACTGTTTGCTGCCGCCATGCCTATTTGTGGTGGTGGCGATGTAAAACGTTATGACAAACGAGTTGTAAAAATTCCTTTCTGGGTATTTCACGGAGCAGTAGATGCAGTGGTCGATGTGAAGTATTCGCGAGAGATGGTTGAGAAATTAAAGACAATTGGAGCTTCGGTAAAATATTCGGAGTACCCAGGAGTGAATCACAATAGTTGGGACAATGCCTTTGCCGAACCTGATTTCTTAAGCTGGATGTTTTCGAATGCCCGAAAATGAAAAAGAGGACACCTGTTAAAAGTGCCCTCTTTCTCTAAGTGATTTTAGTTTAATTATTGAACTGCTAATTTTTTTCTATTGGCAATTTTTGTAATTAATACGAACAAGACCGGAACAACGAAAATTGCAAGCGTGGTCGCCGAAAGCATTCCGCCAAACACTGTCCAGCCGATAGTCTTTCTTGCCTCAGCGCCTGCACCGCTTGAGAAAGCAAGAGGC
>Ga0206976_1009_pt1 | contig 62880 bp, 51 predicted proteins | sample Alteio_BWOrgHeat_82_FD_152926 | JGI IMG/M metagenome (GOLD analysis project Ga0206976, IMG submission 152926) | Enriched cells from forest soil in Barre Woods Harvard Forest LTER site, Petersham, Massachusetts, United States -... | ecosystem: Environmental > Terrestrial > Soil > Temperate forest >... | reverse complement strand
CGGTGATGTCTCCGGCACCGGAAGAAAGCTGCGACGCGCCTGCAAGGCTTACCTTGCCTCCGGAGGAGCCTTCAGCGCCGGGTGAAACGAGCGACTGGCTCGAGAGTTGGATGGACAGGCTTGAGATCTCGCTCATGGGCGGTTTGCGGGAAGACTCCAGCGATTTTTTCAAGCGCCTCATCGCCGCGCCTCGCCCGACGTATCCCGAGCTTGCCAAGCGCGCCCATATTCAGGGAATTGTGAAACTGCAAGTGAAGGTGAAAACAGACGGAAGCATCGAAGTACAAAAGATTTTGCAAGGTGAGCCGGTTCTCGCCGACGCAGCCATTGACGCCGTAAAGCGATGGCGCGCAAACCCTGCGACGATCAATGGCACACGCGTGGAGACTATTTCAACGGTTACGTTTGATTTTGAGCCGCATTGACGGCGAGTGGAGCAGACGCGTCATTGCGCCCACATTTTGTTCGGGTCCCGGGTTCTTCGGTCGTTTGGTAACAACGAGAAATAGCTCGTGAGACTTGCTCGAAGGGGGTAGAACGCGATGCTACGTCCTAATTTACGCTCCGCACTGTTGTTCATCCTTGCGCTTACAGTAGGTTCGGCTGCGCCAGGCTTTGCGAAAAGCAAAGATTTCAATCATTCCTATCCGCTGCAGCCGGGCGGCACCTTCGAACTGCAAAACGTCAACGGCCCGGTTCAAGTGGAAGGATGGGACCGCGACGTCATCGAAATCCATGCGGTCAAAATTGCGAAAGAAAAAGAATCGGACCTCGACCGCGTCTCGATCGAAGTCAATGCCAAGCCGAATGATGTTTCTGTAATCACCCGCTATCCGCAAAATGAAGGCGTGGAAGTCGCGGTCGAATATATGATCCGCGTCCCTCATGGCGCCCATGTGGAACACATCGGCACGGTCAATGGCACGCTGAAGATCGCCGGCGTCGAGTCCGTCGAAGAATTGCGCACGGTGAACGGAAACATCGAGGTCTATGAAGGCGGAGGCAGCGTCCACGCTCACACTACCAACGGTAACGTGCACCTCGAGCTGTCGCGTGTCCTCGATGAAAAGGGCATGGCGGCCGAGACTACCAATGGCTCCGTGCTTCTGGCCGTGCCCCAGGATACGCAGGCGAATCTGGAAGCTCGCTCGCTGAACGGAAATTTTTATTCCGAGCTGCCCTTTTCGCAGGAAGCCGCGGACCGTCCGAGGGAAATGCGCGGAAAGTTTGGCAAAGGCGGAGCGCCCATCCGGCTGAATACCGTCAACGGCGGAATCCAAATCGTCATCTTGCGGTCGACGGTTTGAAGCGAGCCGCGTCTAACTGAAATAGGAGGACGGAAAATATCATGACGAAACGTAATTTGTTTATGGGTGGCGGGGCTATGGCGCTCGGTCTGGCGCTCGTGGCGCTGCCCAGCCCTCCTGCAAATTCGCAGGAGCCGGCGGAAGCAAAAGTAGCGCAGATGGAGCAAAAAATAGAACAGCTTCAAGCGCGCCTGGCGGAGCGGCTCACTGGCGAACGGGACAGAATGGCAGAGCGCCTGGATGAGCGCGCATTGCAAGCGTCCGCGAGTGCCGCGGTTCAGCAAGCGCAAGAGCAGCAGCGAAGGATAGAAGTTGCACCAGAACCGGGCGATGAAGACGCGATGGTGCTCCTCGGAGATGACGGCGCAAGCTGGCTCGGCGTGGAGTCGCAGGAGATCAGTTCGGAGAAAGCGAAAGAATTAAAACTGCCTGCCGAACGTGGTGTCTTGCTCGAACGCATCGTGCCGGACAGCCCCGCCGCCAAAGCCGGGCTGAAAGACAACGACGTTATTACGGAAATTAATGGCCAGCGCGTCGAAGGCGCCGCGCAGTTCCGCCGCATGATTCACGAAATTCCTGCCGGACGCTCCGTGCAATTCACCGTGTGGCGCGATGGCCGGGCGCAATCCGTCAGCGTAACGCTCGGCAAGTCGGAAGATCACGCCAATATGTGGTTCAAGACGGCTCCGCGTGCCTTTTCTTTCCAGCTCCCGAAGATTGAAATGCCGGAAGTAGCGCCCATGCCCGATATGGACATGGAAGGCTTCGCTGTGCTCGCCGGCTCGCGCCCACGTTTGGGGATCGACGCCGAAGATTTGAGCGGCCAATTCGGCGCGTATTTTGGCGCGCCTGACGGCGAGGGCATTCTCGTCCGCGAAGTGAATACAGGCTCTCCGGCAGAAAAAGCCGGCGTGAAGAGCGGCGACGTCATCACTTCGCTCAATGGCGAACGCGTCCGCTCGCTCGGCGACCTGCGCGAAAAACTTGCCGGCAAGCGCGATGAGAAAACAGTGAAACTCGGCGTTCTGCGCAACAAGAGCGAGGTATCGATCACGGTTGAGATGCCTCCCTTGCCTTCAAAAACTCCGCGAGCCATTTCGCGCCGCACCAACATCTAAGCAACAATTAGAAAAAAGGCCCGGACGTTTTGTCCGGGCCTTTTTCTTTTGGGACACGAAGTCGTGACGAGCTCTTCCATCAGAGCTCGTGCGATTCAGGGCTTGCCATCGTTTCCATATTTGCGCGCGAGACGAAACGGCCGCCCCAACGCATCCAAAAACCAGTGCCGTTTGTTTTCCGCGCCTTCCACCCAATCTTCCTCGGTGGGCGAAAAAGAAAGCCGAAACAGATACGCCGCGCCGGACAAAATCCCACCGCGCATTCGCATTCGAAACATCGCTCGCTCGAAAATTCCCGGTGGTGCCGAACCGGCTGCTGGAAGCCATCGCAGAATCTGGCCAGCAAGCCGTCCAACCGTTCGGTCTGATCGCACCAGCGCGCCAACATTTTCTGGCAACGGAGCCTGAAGCAAATCTGCCGCCAAGCGCAGGCCCAGGTACAGCATGCGCTCCCCACCAACTTCCTCCGCGGCCGACTGTACACGCGCCCAGTCGAGTTCCTGCCGGGTCACAAACGCCGCCACGTCCGCGATGTAGCTCAACTGTTCCCAAAAATGTTTTGTGCCATGAATGCAAATCAGGATGAGTTCATCCTCAGGCGACAAAGCGGGAACCTGATGCGAATCGATGTTTACCCGCGTCTGCCGCTCAAATAGCTTTTCCACGGGAAGCGGCCGGGGATGGTAGCGAAACGTGAGCTCGGTATGAAACTCGACGAGCAGTTTCGTGCTCGACTGACGAAATACATATTCACCGGGAATCTTCTTCGCGTGAATTGCTTTTAGGGGCACGGCCGGTTCATACCCGAGACTGATCATCAGTTCGGTCGAACGCTGAATGTCCTTGTCGCGCACAATCAAATCCAGATCGCCGTACTGGCGCAAACCCGGATCGCCGTAACAACGAGCCGACAGGACCGGCCCTTTAATCACCAACGCCGCAACACCGGCCGCCGCGAAGCTGTCAAATAACCGGAACATCTCCGCCGTCAAATTCATCGTGAAGAGCGTGTAAGCACGGCGCCACACGCGCAAACTCTCGCGGATATCTTCCGGTATGACGCTTTCGTCGAAATGGATCAGCCGCGATGCGGTGAGCCCCAGAACGCTGTGGACCTCCCCAAACGCAATCAGCGAAGCCCATTTGAGAGGCCCGCGAAGCAGCTCCGCAAGTCGCTGCGAATCCGGCTGCGGCTTTGCGCACTCCAGCAGCAACGCCCATTCCGCATCGAGAATCTCCACTCCTCGTGGCAGCGTTTCTGTCACACCATCCTCTCGTTCTTGAGGAAGCTTACTCGAATGTTCGATGGTTTGCGCTAACGAGAAAATTTTTCAGCCAGCAACGAAACTCGTCGGAACGCGTCGTCCTGCCCGCGAAATACTTTCGGGAATCGCACCACAGCCGACTGCGCGATTTCCTGCAACGGCCTGCTTCCATCCATAGCTTCGATAAGCCAGCGCTCCGCTTCCCCGGACTCCGAGAGCACCGGAACATAATCCGTCGCGCGCTTGCGCAGCGTTTCAGAGGTAAATTGCGCGCCAAGGAAAGTCGACTGTTGAAAGTTCCTTTCAGGTTGCGCGCGGTGCGCGGCGATCCTTGTGTCCCAGCGCCAGACGTAATCGCCGCTAACCGGATCGGCGTGTAAATCCAGTTCTATTTCCTGCCCGGCCTCCAGCTCCACCGGCTCGAGCCACGGAAGAAATCCCTGCCCATAAACGGTCCCCATGGTCCCGGGCGCGGTCGAAAATCCAGCACCATCAAAAAGTTGTGCTTCAAACCAGGCTGTGACTCCATGCGCAGTTCCGCTGCGCGTCGTGCGGAATCGCAGTTTTGCGCCAGCACGAGGATTCAGATGCGTCGTGTAATCCAGATCGCACAAGCACTGTGCTTCCGTTAAAAGCTGGGCGCTTTGCGAGCGCACCTTATAAACACTATTGAGAACCATCGGCAGGGCAGCGGCGAGTTCCAAGCCTCGGCCAACCTCCGTCCAGGGCGAAACCAAGCGCTTGTAGAAATCGGGAGCTTCGAGGATAGCGGCATAAATCGTGTCCCGCTGCGGAATCTGTAAACCACCTTCGGTCAGGAACCGCTCTCTGGCGTCTTCGATGGATAAAAGCGCGTCAGCAAAAAGCGGCAAAGCGCCGCGCACATCGGAGATGATAACGTTGGCCCGTTCGGGTAACTGAATTTGCCTCGAATCGCCATGGAGAAATTCAATGCGATCCGCGAAGCCATTGGCCGCGGCAAGTTGCCGCGCAAAGTGAATCACTTCTCCGGCCTCAATGGCGTACACCCTCTTTGCCCCGGCTCTGCATGCCAGCAAAGCAAAAAGGCCAGGGCCGCAGCCGAGGTCCACAACGATGTCGCCAGGACGCACTGCCCGTTGGATGGCATCCGCGTAGGCCGCGAATCGCAGACTGTCGGCGGTCATGTCGCCGAATTCGTCGAGTAAGTACATTCTAGTGGCCGGCGGCGACGGTCACACTCGCCGTGCTGCTCAGCAGAAGCCGGGCATCGGCCATAACCAACTCACACAGCGCGCCGATACGCGAAGGATCGGAATGCGGCACGATTCGGCGTACAGGAATGTGTGACACCATGCGGGAGAGCAGCTCAAATTCCTCCGCTCGCTGGCTCCGATCCAGAAGCCAGTTCATGTAAGTATTCTGTACAAGCTCAAGCAGAACTTCGCGGCTGCTCAACTGTTCTATTCGCGGAGCGTCGGCAGACTTCTCTCGGGCACCCAGCATGTAGATTGCTCCGAGCGGCCGCTTACCCGTCTCCAGCGCCGCCAACGTGCCGTCGAGCGGCAAATAACACTTTTCCCAATTCGGCGATAACCGAGGCAAAGAGTCCGGTCGTCCCATCAGCTTCTCGACAGCATCCGGCCACAGGCAGACGCGCGGATATCCCCGCTGGATGCTGTAGCTCCCGTCTTTTTCTTCGATGGCAGCCACATCTTCACAAAGCACCGGCAACCCGCGCAGCCCCAGCGCAGCCGCCGTTGTTGATTTTCCTGCCCCAGCTTCGCCGGTCAGAACAATGGCCCTGCCGTCAACACACAGAGAACTGGCGTGCAGAGCCGTGGTGCCTCGCCGCCGAAGGATAAATCCCATCACCGGCCCGAGAAAATACGTCGAGAGATCCTCTATTGTTTGAGACTCGCCGGCCGTGCCCCAGATGCGCGTGGCCGCACCGTTTACTACGAAGTGGGTTCCATCCGAATAAGCGAGTTGAAAAAATTGACCATCGCCGAAGGACTTGAGGATAAACGCAGGATCTTGCGTTTCGGGAGAAGCGGGAAGGCTTTGTAAGATCACCGACGGCAGGCCAAGTGCGCCGGACACCCAGGAAGGTTTTGCTCGCAACTCCACTTCGAGATCAGGGGAGCTCGCGCTTTCAATTTCTTCTTCGCGTAATCCGGGGATTGGAAAATCAGAAGAAAGGTTCAGGCCGTAAATTCGATATCTAAAAGTCACAGGACGGGGCCAATTCAAAAAAGCAGCCTCTCGGAAACGGGCTCATCCTTATCCCGTCATTCGCTTGTTTAAATTCTTCGACCCGTCCAAATTTCCCTTTTTTCCAGCCATAGTCAGGGTCATTTCAGTCAAATTGCCGTAAACAAAAAGCTTAGGCGCTTGGTAGGGCTTTTTCGCAGATAGGTCTGGCTGCGGCCTCATTCAGTTCCCCTCATTTGGACTGTACTTAATCCTCTGTCTGTTTTCAACGCTTTTTAGCCAGTAATCTAGAGCGATAGGCCGTAGGTCGGCCCACAAAGATAAACCCGGGGCTGGGCGGGAAGTCGCGCTGAGCATCTTGCAGTTTACAAAGTTACTCAGTCTCTCGCAAGCTCTGTCTGAAAGGACGGCTGTCCATCCATTTTTCTCTGCGTGGAGCAATAGCGGATCGCCCTGAAGCGGTGTCTTCTTTCGCACACGTACTTCCTCCGGAAGCAAACCGTACATCGCTGTACGTAACAATTCTTTGTTCATGCACCACGGCACCGGCGGCACTCGCAACAGGAATCGTAGCAAGCGCTGGTCGAGCAGAGGCGCCCGTGCTTCGACGGGCAAACCTGTCCACCCAGCGTCCTCGCTTTCAAAGACGCTCGGCCAGAATGCTCCCGTCAGCGCGGCATAGCCTTCTGGGTGAAGCGGATGCACCGCCTTCGCCGGTTGTTGCAGTTCCCGCCAGCGAGCACGCAAATGCAAATCACGTTCGAATCCTGGGTCCAGCCATTCCGGATAACCAAGCTCCTCCTCCTTTCGACCCATCCACCGCCGCAGCCGCGTTCGTATCCCGGCGCGCAGAGGAGGAAGCTTGCCGTGGCGAAGAGCGTATCCGCCAAGCGCAACGGCCATGGTGACGACGCGGCCTCGTTTCAGCAGGTAGACGAGATACGGCCACGCCCTCCCCGTCATGATGTCGTCTCCTCCGTCTCCGGAGAGGACCACACGCGCTCGCCGCGCCACCTGGCGATAATGCTCGACGTGTAATGCAAAAAATGGCTCAGCGCACGGCTCCGGCGTGCTCAGCAAAGCCTCTTCCAGTCCGCTGAAGGGCCGACTGGAAGCCCCAGCCAGAATGTCGATAGGGATGCCGATGTATTGCGCGACCTTTGTCGCGTAGGCGCCCTCCTCGTCTTGGAACAGCGGCGTGTAATCAACGGTGTAGGCATACAGTGGATCTCTGCTGCCCCTAGCGGTTTGTACTTTGCAGGCAATAGCTGCCACGCTTGTCGAGTCCAGTCCCCCGCTCATAAAACACGCCGCTTGTCCTGCGGGCAATCGATCACGAACCGCCTGTTCCAGGTGGCCGCGAAACTCTTCGACATAATCCTCGCGTCGTTTATAAAAAAGCGGATCCTCGATCGGAAGAGTCGCAAAGTGGCGTACGGATAGTTCGCCGTTCGAATACTTGAGAGCATGGCCCGCAGGGAGACGGCGAATATCTAGAAACGCGGTGCGTTCCGCGTCGGGGCACCACGACTGCAAAAGAAAATCGCCGATGAAATGGAGATCGAGCTTCGCTGAAATGTCCGGAGCAATACGGACAGCCTCGAGCGTGTTGCTGAAAACAAACTGCCCTGCGCTATGCGCGTAAAAAAAAGGTCTGGCTCCCAGCAGGTCGCGCACGCACCATAACTGGCTCGAATCCGCGTCCCAAATGGCAAACGCAAAATCGCCGATCAAAACTTCGAAGCTTTTATCAGCCCACTGCCGCCACGCGCGAAGAATCAACTCTTCGTTGGTGGCATCCGCGGAGGCCTTCTCGCCATGCTGCTCGAGCTTTCGTAGCAAATCCCCACGACCGTCGAGACGCACGTCGCCCAGCAGCCACACACGCCCGTCCAGGGAATATGGTTGCGTTGCAGCTTGCGGCGAGGGGCCGGTACGGAGCAGAGTGAAACAAAATCCCGCGCCCGGACGCGTCCAGACTTGCGTGGCATCGGGGCCGCGAAACGCCAGAGACTCCGCCATTCGCTCGACGAACTTTGCATCCGGCGTTGCACCATCCGCGCAGACAATGCCGGCAAAGCCGCTCATCGCGGTCCCGGCGGCGTGGACGAGAGTGCCGCGTCAAACGCCGCGTAGTGAGCATGCAGCGATTCCGGCTCGTTCAACGCCGTGCCGGCGCGCTCGACCCAGGCATGCGCTTCGAATTTTTCATCTTGTTTGCGGACGCCGATGCGCAACTCCGAAGCAATCCCCTGGCGCCCCAACAACCACCACAACGCAAGCGACTCTTCCAGGCACGTGGGATGGCCGACACCGTGACGCGCTGCCGCGCGCACCATTCGCACCGTCAATACAACTCGACCCGGCGCGGAAGAATCTGCTTCGTTGTTTGAGGTGGAAAGAAATTTTAGAAGGAATGCTTGTGTCTCGCGAAATCCGCGTAACCGCAAACTCAAAGAGATTAGCGGCAACAGCACCGCCGCGCGCAGGAACAAACCGCGCGCCGGGCGCTCCAGCGCGCTAAACCGCCGAAGCCGTTCCCACATCTGCTGGCTGGATTTGAAGCAGCCCGTTATCCACGAGCCGCCCCAGAAGTTCCGTGAGGTGCAGGCGAAGCAGTTCGGACCCAACGTCGAATTCGTTTTGGAGCTCTTGATACGCGGCGTCGATGTTCGGTGCGGCCGTCACTGCTTGCCACATGCGCGTGCCGGTTTCGTCCAGCCCGAAGTAGCGCTCCGTCTCCAGATTCAAGAGCACGGATTCTTTATCCAGAAAACGCACGAGTACGTGCGGCAACACTTCTGCTCGATCCGCGAATGACACCATCAACCCTGCCCCTCAGCTCTCCGCTGAAAACCGGTTCTTCCGTTCTTCATGAATTCGATCGTTTACATTCTACCGGGGAATCGTGCCCTTCGTCACGCAGACTATGAAGCTCCCGATTCGTCGCCGGCTGCCTTCCCTCGCGCGCCGATTGTCTTAGAACCAAAGACACGCTATAAGTTTCATCGTGCCCGAAGCTGCGATAAGCGTTGCTGCTCTCGAAAAATTTTTTCCTCCCGCCCGCAGTGGCTGGCGAGCTTTTCTCCAGCCGTTCGAGAAGCCTAGCATCGTCGCCCTCGCTGGTATTTCCTTCGAACTGCGCCCCGGCGAATCCCTGGCGCTGCTTGGCGCAAATGGCGCCGGTAAATCCACACTCCTTCGTATTCTCGCTACGCTGCTGCTTCCCACCACAGGCCGCGCGCAAATCGCGGGTCACGACGCCGTTCTCGATCCGCGGGCCGTTCGTCGCCAGCTCGGCTATCACGCTGGCAGCGATATCGGCTTCTACGCCAGGCTTACCGGCCGCGAAAATCTGCGCTTCTTCGGCCGTCTCAACCACCTTTCGAGCATCGCCGCCGCTCAGCGCATCGCGCATCTCGCGCAACAGTTCCGTTTGGAAGACGCCCTTGACCGCCAAGTGCGTACTCTCTCTTCCGGCACAGTGCAGCGCCTGAGCCTCGCTCGCGCCCTGCTCCACGAGCCGCGCGTTCTTCTGTTAGATGAGCCCACGCGCAGTTTGGACGCTATCGCCGCCTCCGAATTTCGCCGCTTCCTGAAGTCCGAGGTCCTCCGCCGCGGCGATACTTCTTTACTCTTCGCTTCCCACACTTTGCCCGAAGTCGAACTACTTGCCGATCGCATCGCGGTCATCGACGCCGGAAGCCTGCTCGCCTGCGACACTCTGGCCGCCCTCAAACGATCCACCGGCGCCGCCACTCTGGAAGAAGCTTTTATGCGGCTCACCGGACGCACCCCGCACCTCACTGTAGAGGACGCACCGGAATGATGCGCACCCTGCGCGAATTATGGACCTTCTTCTGGCGCGATCTTTCCATCGCGCGCACGTACCGCACTGTCTTCGTGTTGGAAGCCGTTGAAGCGCTCTTCGGCGTCGCTATGTTTTTTTATGTCGCGCGCTTCGTGGATAGCCCGCAGCTTTCGTCCTCGCTCCCGCAAGGCGGCAGCTATTTTGCTTTTTCCCTGATCGGCTTCGTCTTTCTCGACTATCTGAACGCCGCGATGGACACCTTCGACAATAGCCTCATGGAAGCCCGCGACTCCGGCACGCTCGAGCATCTTCTCGTGACCCAGACTTCTCTCCCCGTCATCCTGGCCGGCTCGGCAATCTATCCTTTTTTTGCTACGACGTTGCGTATCGCCGTCTACCTCGCCTGGGGCGCTTTGCTTTTCGGCTTCCCGCTCCGCGATGCCAACTGGTCCGCCGTCGCCGCCGTACTTCTCGCCACATTGCTTGCCTTTTCCGGCCTAGGAATTCTCTCCGCAAGTTATCTTCTCCTTTTCAAGCGCGGCAATCCTGCAAAGTGGTTTCTGCTGGGCGTTTCGAGTGTCGCCGGCGGCATGCTTTTCCCAGTCAGCGTCCTTCCCGAATGGCTGCAGTTCGTGGCCAAGCTGAATCCAGTGACGTATGCGCTTGATGCCATGCGCGCCGCGATGCTGGGCGGCGCAGGGCTTCACGCCGTCTGGCGGCCGCTTCTGGTCTTGTTTCTTTTCGCGGCCGTCCTGCTGCCCTCATCCATGGCCGTCTTCGCCTGGGCCCTCCGCCGCACCAAAACCACCGGAACGCTAATGCATCGCTAACATTGCATTCCTGTTAATCCCGTAACCATCCAGCGCTGTTACCTGAATAAAAAAAGGGCCGGCCCCGCAACGCGGAACCGGCCCGATAAGTTAAGTTTTGAAATCGCTCAGGACTTCTTTTTCTTCGTCACTCTGATGTCGATGCCCGGAGCCATCTGCTGCAATTGCGCCAGTCCTTCCTTGGCTTGTTTACCGAAAACGCCGTCGGGGTCGAGTTCAATTGCCTTCTGATAAGCCTCGATCGTTCCCGGCGCAAACTCGGGCACATCTTTGTCCCCGACTTTTTTCACCGTCATTTTGTAAATGAGGCACGCTCCCAGCAGGTACCAGGTCTGCGCGCTGTTCGGATCCAGCTGCGCGGACTTCTGCAAGGGCTCTATGGCATCGGCTCCCCGATTCGCGTTGTACAAGCTGATCCCGAAGTTCCGCCATGCTGTCGCCGCTTTGGCCGGATCCAGCTCCGCGCTCTTCGTATACGCCGCACGTGCTTCGTCAATCTTCCCCGCACGCGCCAACACGTTGCCGAGGTTGTTGTAAGAGCCGGCATTATCGGGCTTGGCGTTGATTGCCTGCTGGTACGCTTCGGCCGCTTCGTCATTGCGGCCTGCAATGTCGTATGCCGATCCCAGGTTTCCCCAAATCAGTGCCAGGTTGGAGTCCTTTTCGGGAGCCGCCTTCTGTGCCGCCTGGAATTCCGCCGCCGCCTTGTCGGAAAGATCCTTGAGGTTTTGCTTCAACGCATCCCGCTGATCGGCCGGCGCTTTGGCCAACTCGTCCTTTGTCTTCTGCTCTTCCGCGAGGAACGCTGAACCCGCCGCAAAATGCGCCTTCATCCCCTCGAATTTTTGTTTCTCCTCAGCGTCCTTCTTGCTTTTCTCTGCCGCCGCGGATCCCGCCTTCGCCGCCAGTTCCTTGAAGTTCATGTCCGGCATCTTGGCTTCTTCGCCGCTGGTAACTTTCAGCTGCCCCATCCCCACCGCTGGCTGCTTATCGTTCGGCGGCGGAAACGCGATAATCGACAATATGTACACTCCAGGGCGAAGATTGTGGATGACAAACCTTCCTTCCTCGTCCGTTTTTCCTTCTATCTTCGCGCCTTGATCGCTTAAGGCCTGAACCGTGAGGTTGAACAGGGGCTTTCCATCAATTCCTATAACCGTGCCGGAGATCGATCCATTCTGTGCAGCTGCGTTCGGCGAAAGAATTGTCACCAACGCGCCAGCTAGCAGTACAGCAAGCCACATGGACTTCCCAAGTCTCTTCATGCCTATTCTCCTTTTGCCGAGGCGAACCCTGCCCGGCCTGGCTGGCGGGATGTGCCCTATTATCCTTAATCCTAGCTCTTTTCCAAGTCCTTCGAGTAGGACAGACATTCCTGTCTGACGACCCTATTTTTTCAGCTCCCGACGCGTCCCCTACGTTTGGGCCGCCACTGCCGTCCGGTAAGCAATACGGTCCGGCACGCCCGCCTCCGCAAACGCCTTCAATCTCAGCAAGCAACTATCGCAAACTCCGCACGCCTTGTCTTCACTTTGGTAGCACGACCACGTCAAATGCAGCGGCGCACCCAGCTCGACCCCGCGCCGGATGATCTCGCTTTTCTTCATCTTGATCACCGGCGTCGCAATTTCAATCCGCGTTTCCGGCCGCGTCCCCGCGCGCACCAACTCTTGAAACACCAGGTAATACTCCGCGCGGCAATCCGGGTAACCGGAACTATCCTCCGCCACGGCTCCAATGTAAACCGCCTCTGCCCCAATCGCCTCCGCCCAGCTCACCGCCACCGCAAGAAAATGCGCGTTGCGAAACGGCACATACGTCACCGGAATCGCGCTTCCATGTGGCCCCGCCGCCCCCAACTCATTTTCCGGCACCGCGATTTTCGCGTCCGTAAGCGCCGACCCGCCAATCGCCCGGAAATGATCCAGCTGCACCACGAGCCGATGGCTCTGGCACACTCCATAAAAATCCGCAATCCCCTCAAATGCCCGCCGTTCGCGCTCTTGCGTTCGCTGCCCATAACCCGCATGCAGAAGGGCGATGTTCTCCGCGCCGTGCCGCTCGCGAGCAATCGCCGCGCAAACGCACGAGTCCATGCCCCCGCTCAGAAGCACCACCGCTTTCGAGTTTTGCGAATTCGCCGTCATCCCAATTCATTATAGCTCGACTCACAAATCAAGGTTTTCCGGGAGTTCACCTCAGGTCTACCTCCAAAATTGCGCACATCCCAAGTTTAGGGGAAAACCATGAAAATGGCAGTCTCTAGCCAATACACTCAATAATCTTAATTTTGTACTTGACTTTATTCATTTTTCCATGCACAATGGTGACCTTCCTGGATACCCGTATGGACATCTCCAAAGCCCTCTGCCCCGACTGCAAAGCACCGCTCAACGTAATCCGTCTGGCTTGCCCAACGTGCAAACTCACTCTCGATGGAGAGTTCGAGGTCTCCCCTCTCGGCAAGCTCAACCAGGACGATCAAACCTTCGTCATCGCCTTCGTCCGCCATCACGGCTCGCTGAAAAAAATGGAAAGCATCTTCGGCATCAGCTATCCCACCGTGAAAAATCGCCTCAATGCTATCGCCGCAGCCCTCGACAAAAATTTTGAAAGCCCTTCGCCGAATCTCTATGTCTTGGAACAGTTGTCCCGTGGAGAACTGAGTGTGGAAGAAGCTCTTGAGAAATTAAGCTGAACCATCCGAAAGGAGACCGTCACCATGTCTGAAGAGAGAAAGAAAGTATTGGAGATGTTGGCAGCAGGAAAAATTACCGCCGATGAAGCGGAAAAGCTGCTCGATAAACTCGGCAACAACGCTTCGAACGAAACGCCCGGCGCTGAAACGCCACCAGCCTCCGCCGCGACCGGAACCGCGAAACCAAAATATCTCCGCATCGTCGTGGATCAACCCGGCCACAAGCAGGTCAATGTGCGGGTACCTCTTTCCTTCGTGCGTTCAGGGAGAGGCCTTCTCGCCATAATGCCTAAGCATGTGAACGAACGCCTCGCGGAATACGGCATCAACGCGGGCTCCTTCACCACAATGGACATCAACGATCTGGACCATGCAATGCGCGAGTTGAATATCGACGTGGAAAAAGGAAACGGCGAAAAAGTCCGCATCTTTTGCGAGTGACCGCGAGGAACTTCTAGACTCCCTTGGTCGCCGGGTCCCACACAAATTTGTGCAACTGCAATCCCAGCCGCACCGGCAAACCATCCGCCAGGATCCACTCCACCAAGGAACGCGGCTCTAGCCCTTGCCACTTCCCCGCTGGATCATCAAACACCGGCGAAAACAAAACTTGCCGCACGCGCTCCGCCAAACGATGCTGCGCCGTAAACTCTCGCGCAAATTCATAGTCCCGCCGCGTCGAAAGCACAAACTTCACTTCGTCTTTCGCGTCCAGCACTTCCAGATTCCGCATCTCAAACGTATCCGCCTCGCCCGAGTCTGGGCATTTCACGTCTACAATCTTGATCACTTCGTCCGGCAGCCGCCCCGTAAAGCGCTCCCCGCTAGTCTCGATCATCACCGTATAACCCGACGCAATCAGCTTCTCCGCGAGCGGATATACCTCTTCCTGTAACAGCGGTTCTCCCCCAGTCAATTCCACCAAGGGCACACTAGCCACAGCTCCAGACAATCCCGCCGCTCGGCCCGCAAGCACATCCACGCGCGCCAAAACGTCATCAACACTCATCTTCGTCCCGCCGTGAAACGCGTAAGCCGTATCGCACCAGGTGCAACGCAAATTGCACCCCGTCAAACGCACAAAAACACACGGCAATCCCGCGCGCGTGCCTTCTCCCTGAATCGATTTGAATATTTCTGTAATGAACATAATGTGGAGTGCGGCAGCTCTGCTGCCGCTTTCTTCAACCGTCCAATCTCCCAAATCCTGCCGCGCGCCCGCACTCGTCTTCCGCGCCGGACGCCGCCTTCTGATCTTTACTTCGTTACTTCCTTACGTCCTTTTCGCCCCAACCACCACATCGCCCCCGCAAAAAGCACCACAGGCAAAATCAATCTCCAATAAGCCGGCGAAACTCCAATGTAGTGAAACACCACCACATACCCAATCGCCACCAGCGCCGCCGGAATCAAAATGATATAGAACCCACGATTCATCGCATCACCGTTGTCTAACCACACGCGCCTTTTTCTTTACTTCTTTATTTCATTACTTCGTTACTTCTTAATTTCCCGGCCGGTACTGCGCCCGGCTAGTATCCGTCTCCCACAAAATCACATCCGTAACGCGCGCCCCCGCAGGCAAATCCTGCAATCCCCGCGTCACCTCATCATAAAAATACTTCGCCATATTTTCCGCCGAAGGATTCACCGTCTTAAACGGTTCCAGATCGTTCACAAACTGATGATCCAACCGCCCCATAACTTCCCGCACAATCGCCTTCAACCGCGTAAAATCCACCAAAAGCCCAATCGAATCCAACTCCGGCCCCTCAAGCGTCACTCGCACCCGGTAGTTATGCCCATGCACGTTCTCGCACTTCCCCTTATATCCGCGAAGCGCATGCCCAGCCGAAAATGTCTCTTCCACGCTGACTTGAAACATAAGTAGCACAGACACTCTTGTCTGTGGCCTTTTCCCCTGTTTTACCGTTATTTCTTTACGTCATTACTTCTTTACTTCTTTTTCGTCAGAAACCTCGAAACCTCCGCCAAATTATTCGTCATCCGATACTTCGGCAAACTCTCCAAAAAAATCTTACCATACGCCATCCGCTGAATCCTGTTATCGAGCAGTGCCAAAACCCCGCGATCCGTCTTCGTCCGAATCAACCTTCCAAACCCCTGCTTCAAAGCCAAAACCGCCTGCGGCACCTGAAATTCCGCAAACGGATTCCGCCCATCCTCCTGCAAAGCCGCCACTCGAGCCGCCACAATCGGGTCGCTGGGCACAGCGAATGGCAGTCTGTCCACAATCACGCAAGAAAGCTGATCCCCCGGGACATCCACGCCCTGCCAAAAACTAGCCGTAGCAAAAAGGACAGCCCCCGGCGTGTTCTTAAACCTCTCCAGCAAAACCGACCGCGGAGAAGTCCCCTGCAAAAGCAAAGGAAATGGCACCCGTGTTCTCACTCGCTCGAAAAGCTCATTCATCTGCGAGTAGCTCGTAAACAAACAAAACGCCCTGCCCTGGCTCGTCTCCAGCAGATTCACAATTTCATCAGCAGCCTTCGCCGTATACGCCGGATTCCTCACATCCGGCATGTTCGGCGGCAAATAAAGCATCGCCTGTTTTTCGTAATCAAATTCCGGCGGCAATCCGCGCTCTTTCGCGTGGTCCAAACCTAGCCGGTGCCGGATAAACTCAAACCGGTTGCCCACCGTCAAAGTCGCCGATGTCAGAACCACCGTGTCGAATTGCTCGAAAAGCTTCTCGCGTAAAATCTGGCTGACATCGATCGGTGTCGCCGCCAGGAAAACCCCTTTGTTTCGCCGCTCATACCAATACACAAAATTCCGCTCGTTCGATTCAAATAGAAAGGTCAATTCCTGCCGCAAGTCAAAACTTCGCCGCGCAATCCGCAAAATCTCTTCCGGCTTCTGCGTCAACGCCGCGCATTCCGTCTCAAATCCTTTCAGCGCCGTCGCCAGGTCATCGTAAGCCTCGCGATTCTGCTCCAAAAACGCTTCGCGTTCGTTCCGCGAAAACGGATACCGTCCATCGCGCGGCGGAAACGTCTCGAAGAAAGTCCGGCTCCGTTCGCGGATCCGCTGTGTCTTCCGCAAAAGCGATGGCGTTCCCAGATGCAGCAGCCGCAAAGTCTGGTCCGCGTCGCGCGCCAATTCATCGAACCGGAAATTCGAAATCTGACGTCCAAAATAATCGCTGGCGACATCTTCCATCTCGTGCGCTTCATCAAACACAACCGCCGAATATTCCGGCAAAATGCTTCCAAAATCGTCCTGTTTCAGAGCCAAATCCGCAAAAAACAAATGATGGTTCACAATAATCAAATCCGCGTCTTTCGCCCTCTGGTGCATCCCCGTCACAAAACACGGATTAAACGAAGGACACTTTTGCCCCGAACACGTATCCCGCCGCGCGTCCAGCCGCGTCCACAAATCCGAATCATCAGGCAAAAATGTCAGCTCCGCCCGGTCGCCTGTCTCCGTCAGTTTCGACCACTGCTTGATTTGCTGAAACGCGTCCAGCTCATCCATCCCCTTCAGCAAAGCCTGGTCGGCCATCTGATTCACTTTCGCCACGCACAAAAAGTTCGACCGCCCCTTCATCACCGCCACTTTCAAATTCGGCGCAAAGTGCTTCTGCAAAAACGGAATATCCTTCTGATAAAGCTGCTCTTGCAAAGATTTCGTCGCGGTAGAAATCACCACTCGCCGCCCGCTGCAAATCGCCGGCACCAAATACGCCAGCGTCTTCCCTGTTCCCGTCCCCGCCTCCAAAATCGCGTGGTGATGCTTCTCGAAAGCATCGTGCACCAGCTCCGCCATCTCTAGCTGCCCGCGCCGGTGCTCATATCCACCAATCATGCACCGTTCCAAAAATCCCCCCGGCCCAAACACATCCCGCATCGAGGGCTTGGGAGGTGCATCCGCCAGCTCGTCGCTTACTCCATAGGCGGAAGGCTGTGCCACCGTCGGATCCTCTTCAAAAGACACCTCTTCGCGCACCGGCAGCGCCACGGCCTCTTGAGCCGCGCCGCTTTCCTCAGCGTACTTCGTTTTGGCAACCCGCTTCGCCAAGCGCACCTATCCCTTCAATCCCATCTCCCGAATCCGTAACCATAACATATCCCCCGCGTGCCCCTCGCCCGCCTGCCACACCGAACACCCGGCAAATGCCCATCGGGACGGTTTAATAGTTGGGCATCGCGCGCCAGTTCATGTACCAATTGGCTTTTGGCCAGCGTTACATTAAATGCTGCCACGGAATGGGGACGGGAGTTCCTGGCGTGCGGAACTAAGTCTGACTGCGTGGGGTGTACGATGAAATCCTATAAAGCCTTTCCTTTCCTAATTCTAGTGGCGTGCGTCTTTTTGGGCTCCTGCAGCGGTCTGCCCAAAGGCACCGGAGGCGGCGGCGGTGGCGGCGGCTCCACGGCTACTGTAAGCTTCGTCCTGGTCTCCGACACTCCCCCAGCGACCCTCGGACTTATAAGTTTTAAAGTTGTTCCGAGTGCCATCACTTTGACTCCGGCAACGGGGAACGCAACGACGCTCAGTATCAACGGTGGAAACGGCTACTCCTATGACTTGGTCCGCATGCAATCCGATTCCGGTTTTCTGGGCACTGTGCCCAAAGTCGCGACCGGCACGTATACCTCGATCGGCGTCACCTTCTCCAGTGCTACACTCGCCTTTTTTAATGGCACTACCACACCCATCACCAACCTGAGCCAACCTTGTGCCGTCAATACCGTGTGCATCGCTTCTTTTGCTGGACCTTTTACCTCTACTATCACCAATTCTCAGGCCATAAGTGGTAACACAGGCTTCGCCATCGACGTTAATCTCGCGAACTCCCTTACCCTCACCGGCGGCACTCTGTCCCTGAGTTTCGACAATACTGGAGCCCTTCCGGTTACCACCGCTTTCGCGATTCCCCGCGTAAACTCCAACCTCGCCGCTGGTCAGCTGGCTCTCATCGAGGACATTACCGGTGTCGTCGGCAACGCCACCAATACCGGAGTCACAATCACCCCCTCGGCGCAACTCATGAACTCTCAACCGATCGCTGCCTTGGCCAATTCAAGTTCAGGCACGAATTTCGACCCAGACCCAACCAACTCCTTCTGCACCGCAGGGACAACTTCGCTGACGAGTTGCGTTTCCAACAACCAGGCGGCGAGCATGGACGCGATTCTCAATGCAGATGGCACCTTCACCATCCAGGAAATCGAACCGCTCCTCAACAGTCCGATCGTGGATACAGTCGAAGGAACGGTCTATCAAATTCCCTCGTCCGCCCAATTTAATATGATCGTTACCAACCTCATTCCCGCCGCAACCAATTCGTTGATCGGCAGTTTGAGCATCGCCTCCAAATTCACCGTGAACATAGCCAACAACCCCACTCCGTTCTTTGTCGACACTAAAGGCCTGAAAGTGCAGGGTGGGTTCCCCAACATCTACAATCAGTTCGCAGGTGCCGTTAACACGGGCGCCATCCACCTTGGGCAGACTTTGGCGGTCCAGGTCATGGCCTTCACCGCTGCCAACGGCAACACCCCACCTTCTTCAACCGTTAATACCGTTACTATGCGCTGGACGCGCTTTACCGCGAACACATCTATCGCAGCGTCTGGGCTTTTCACGATCAGCGCTCTCCCCGGTCACTTTGGATTCAACCAGGGCATCACTTTCGGGGTGCAGACTTTCACGAACGGATCACAGGGAACTGATGGAATTACCAATTTGCAGGGCTTCCCCGGCGACACCTCAAATTTGACGGTGAGCAGCCCTGTGGCCATGCGCGCTCTGTTCTTTGAAGACCCTACGAACAGTCAGAACCCGGCCTTCTTCGCCGCCAAGGTTCGCCAACAACACTGATTCCCCAGTCTTTACCCGCCTCCGCAAAAGGCAAAGGGCCGGAGCATCTATGGATGCTCCGGCCCTTTCTTCTTCCGCCAGACTCTGGTCATCGTGAATTGGTACTGTCGGAAAATGCTGGCATTGACATTTCTATACTTTCTGCTACTCTTCTACTTGAGTAACTCCGCGTACTTCTTTCTATAGTGCCTGTCCCGCCTCAATCCTTGGATGCAGTACTTTTCTTGGGATAGCCCTAACTCCTTTTGATTCCGCACTTACAAAAATGTGCCAATAAGCCCTTTAGAATCCGCAGTTTCAAAACACAGGGTTTAAAGTCCTTTAGAATCCGCAATTACGGAAAAACCGGGGAGGGCGGAGGGGGCGATTCCTACCCCGACAGAGACGCGAGTCTCTAACCAAGCCAATCTCGAGATCCCACTCCAAGCGCAAACCAGCGGTGAGGAGATTTGTCGCTACGAAGTCGCCGCCACAGGTACGCCCATGGAACTGCCCGAAACCTTCGGCTGCAGCCGCTTATAGAGCACCAGTGAGATCGCGCCAATTCCCCACATCCAGATTCCCAGCGCGACCAGGAATCCAATAATATGCAGGGGCGCAATCGGGGTGTAGACGATGCGCACAATCACGAAGCCCCCCGCCATTCTTCCAATCTGGCCCCAAGTGTCTGTCGTTCTTCCGAATATCCAATTGCCAATCACCCCGCCCACCACCAACTCCGCGCAATTGATCGCCAGCCACCAAATCCCGAGCGTGAGGAGCCCCAGCGGGATGCCCACAACCGTTATGCACGCAAGGATAGCCGCAATGAGGACACCCGGCAGAACCAGCAAACCCAGTCCAAGAGGCGCTCCAACCCGTTCCCCGGCAGTGACGGCATCTGAGGCAAATTTCGGAAGAAGCAAAAACAGCACGAGCCCAAGCAGAATAAAGGCGGCCGTCCAAATGATCCGCCAGATGTAGTAATGCCCCGACGAGTATTCCGACTTGTGCTCCCTCTTGGTAAATTCCACCGGCGAGGCCAGTTTCGCCCCGGAAGATACGCTTGCTTCATTCTCGCCATGGAACTGAATTCGTCCGTCCACCTGGCCAGTGGAAGCGATGTTCAGCGTGTTGCCTTTCTCCCAAATTCCTCCCAGGACGGTGCCGTTCACGCTCACTCCATTCCCAAAAAAAAGTATGTCGCGGCCCAGTTGGCCGTCAACGGCCACATTCCCGCCGAACATCGAAAGGCTTCCGCCGACCTTACCGGTGGAATCAATAGTCACAGAATCGCCAAACCAGGTGACGCTCCTTCCGACACTTCCGGAAATAATCCCGTTATTGCCCGCGGCGCGAACATTGCCGTCCACCCGCCCGCGCACCCGCATGGCTTGGCAACCGCTGATGACGTCTCCGGTGACGTGCCCATCGATATCGATGTCTTTGCCCGCCGCATACACATCCCCGTCCACCGTACCCTCGATGCGAATTCGCTCACCCGAAAGGTAGATGTCGCCTTTGATGGTTTCCTCCTGCTTCACCTCGGCAGTCTGCGCTTTGCGGAACTCTGTGGCGCCAGCCGGCGCAGGCAAAATCAGCGCCGCACACATGCCCGCCAGTACTAGCGCCAATGCCGAACCGCGCCGCAAGCGTTTACGGAATATAACCAAGCCGAATCCCGCCACGGTCAGCATCGCCAGCACCTCGAGAAGTGTGATCACAGATTGCCATCCTTTCCAGAAGGCACCTTGAAAAACCAATAAGCTGAGAAGACTCGTTCCGCCAAAACCAGCAGCCTCCAACCGTACCTGTGCGGGCTCGATGAAGGTCGTGTACAGAGCGTACACGCCCGTTGCAGCCAAGCCAAAAACGACGCCCCAAATCCAGCCAAACGATTTCCGCGCGCGCTCCTGAAATTCCGCCAGCCGCGCCGGCAGCGCTTCGTCTTCTTCCAGCATGGCGCGCGTAAGCAACCGCGATTCGCGGTCAAGAGCGCGCAGCAAAGTGCGGCACGCCGCGCAGTCCTGCGTGTGCGCGGAGACGGCTTGCGCGCGGGCGCGGTCCAGTTGACGCTCTGCGTAGAGCAGGCACGTCATCTCATCCAGATGATCCATCTTCCCACCCGGTCCTTCTGGCGACACCGGGTTAGCAGCTTCGCTCACAAGGTCCCTCCCGCAGCCAGCGCACTCTTCCCCTCCAGCGCCTGCCGAAGTTCGTGCCGCGCGCGTAGCAGCACGACGCCCACAAAGGCACGCCGCACGCCGAGCTCATCGGCAATTTCGTCATAACTCATATCCGAGTAATAGCGCAACACCAGCGCCATCCGCGCGCGCGCCCCCAGCTTGTGCAGAGCTTGCCGCACTTCTTCGCTGGTCTTCTGCTCAATCAGCTTGTCCAACTGGCTGGGGTCGGGGTGTTCCAGCGGCACGTCTTCCACATCTTCGGTCTCTTTGTCCTGGCGGATTTTGCGGCGGCGCAGGATATCCCAGCAATGGTTGGCGGCAACCCTGTAGAGCCAGGCGGAAAAGGAGCGCGTCTCGTCGTACTGGCTCAACTTGTCCCGCAGCTTCATGAATATATCCATAGTGGCGTCTTCGGCGTCCTCCCGGGTCGGCAGAGCCCTCCTGCAAAACCGGAAGATAGCCGGGGCATAATCCCGGTAAAGCTCACCCCAGGCATCGGCATCCCCTGCCCGAGCCCGGGCAACTGCCTCCGTGGTCTCCGTCATTCCCGGCACGCTCATCGGGCCTGGTCTCAGCGGTTCCATAGACTAGTACGCAGGGGTACCCCTAAAACTTACACGAAATTCACAAATAGCAATATTGCAGCGAGGGGCTATCTCTACTGTGTTCAGCACTCTACCAGAAATGCCCCACAGGGCCACGACTCCCTGCGATATCGGGCGATGCGCCGCGGTAGAGCTCAAAGAGCCCAATGGCCAACCCCTGGGGTCAGCCCCAACGGACCTCGCGAATGCGAGGGGAGCCCCGGGAACAACCTTGGGCAAGAAAATCATATTGCCTCCGCACCCGAGAGCACGCAGGCAACGCCACATGCTCCGCAGAAACCCAAAGAAAGAGTAAACCGAATATCGCCTATGGACGCGTGACCTTGCAAAACAAGGTATTTAATCTTTTCGCCAGTCAAATCGAAAACTTGAAATTGACACGATGCCCAAAAAAGGTGCTAGTAGGAGCACGCATAAGGGGAGTGGTCGACCAATCATTTTTGAGGAACTTTCGATTTACGAGGAGGGGTGTATTTATGCAAGGGCAAGATCGAAGGGGACACATAGGATTTAAATCCGTATTTTTGCGCATGGGAGCGACAGCCATCATGCTCGCGCTCTTGGTTTGCGCAGGCCACGCGCAGACGTTCCGCGGCGCGATCAGCGGCACGGTTACAGATCCGTCTGGCGCAGTGATCCCGAACGCGCAAGTCAAAGCGACGGAAACGGCAACGGGCGTCGATCACAACACGATAACCACCACGGACGGCGAATTCTCCTTCCAGGACATTCCGCTGGGCCTTTATAAAGTGACGGTCACCGCGACGGGTTTCCCACCTTACACGGTGGACAAAGTCGACGTGGCGGCCGGGACGATCTTTTCACTGCCGATCAAGCTTTCCATGCAACAGCAGTCGACCACCGTGGAGGTCTCCGCTGCAGCGCTGAGCCTGGATACATCGAGCGCGACACAGAGCACGACGATCTCAACCCAGATGGTGCAGGACTTGCCGCTGAACGGCCGGGACTTTACGCAAATGATCGCCCTCGCCCCGGGCTATTCGGGATACTCCGTGGGCGGGTATGGTTCGCTCAACGGGACGCGGCCCAATCAGATGAACTGGCAGATCGATGGTGTGGACAACAACGATTTTTGGCACAACATTCCAGCGGTCAACCAGGGCGGTGTTTCGGGAATTGCCGGCGTGGTGATGCCGATTGATGCGGTCGATGAATTCTCCGCTCAGACGCAATCCGGCGCGGAAGCAGGCCGCAATGCGGGTGGCACAGTAAACCTGGTGCTGAAGGCCGGCGGAAACGAGATCCATGGTTCCGCTTATTACTATTGGCGGAATGAAATCTTTTCCGACCCATCGCCATTTTACTGCTCGGGATTAAATCCGGCTTGCCCGAGTACGAATCCGACCAGATCCCCTGAACTGCGCAACGAAAACTACGGGGGCACGGTAGGCGGCGCGATTATCAAGAATAAATTCTTCTACTTCGTCGGCTTCGAAAAGCAGCAATACATTATTGGCCTCTCCGGCGTGGCCACCGAGCCGTCAATGGCATTCGTAAACAACGCGCTTGCTTTGCTGACCGCGGATCATGTTACGCCAAGCCAGATTTCGGTAAACATGCTTGGAGCCCTCTGCGCGGCGTGCCCGAATCCTGGCACGGCGCCAGGACTTTGGCCGACTTCGGGGCCATCCTCGATTTTGGACTTGCCGGCAACGACGAGCAATTTTTTCAGCTCTTCGCCATCAACGGGCTACAGTTACAATGGGGTGCTCGACCTCGATTACAACATCACCGAAAAGCACCGCCTGTCAGCACGCATGTTTAATGGACAGGGCAGCCAGACCGCGCCGCTGGGAACCAGCACAGCCCTAGCGGTGGCCAGCTCAAACCTTCCCTACTACTTCGAAAAAGCACCGATCCACGTTCAAAACTACTCGCTGGTGCTCAATTCCATCTTCACGCCGACTTTGACCAATCAAGTGCTGTTCGGCGTCAACTACTTCAACCAAACGTTCCGCGATGCGAACGCAAGTTTCGACACAGTAGCGATGGGATTGCTGCAGAGTCCCGATGCGCTTATCAACGGAAAGCCTATCTTCGGAGCTCCAAATATCGCCATCGTTCCGCAGTCCGGCGGAGGGTTTGAGCAGGTTGGCATCACGCCTCCAGAAGGCCGCAATGACATCACGGGCATGCTGGAAGATATCGCCTCCTACAGCCGGGGGAAACACCAAATCCGGTTCGGCGGTGAGATGCGCCAGGGACACGTCAATGAATTCTACTATCGGCACTCGCTCGGCCAGTTCGTCTTTGACGGCAGCCAAGGACCCTGGCGCAATTCCTGCGGCGCGACACCGACGGCGCTTTGCTCGGACACGATAGCGCTGGCGGATTTCCTTGCCGGCGATGTGTCCAATTCCAGCGTGGCTGTGGGCGACGCCGAGCGTACAGTTACGGTCAACGGCCTCAGCTTCTTCGGGGCAGACCAATGGCAGGTTACGCGCAAACTAAATATCAATTTTGGACTGCGCTGGGAATACTTCGGACCGCTCCACAATGATAGCCAGGACCTGGTGGTCTTCGTTCCTGGGCGTGGACTTCTCACCCAAGGGAATGGAATCAGCGGCATCTTCCCGCCGGATAAGAATAACTTCGCTCCTCGTTTCGGTTTCGCGTATCAGCCGACAGCAAAGAACGATCTGGTGGTGCGTGGCGGGTTCGGGGTCTTCTATGACCAAATCAACATGAATCCGTTCCTGGACTACCGCCCGCCAAACAGTGCAGCCGATGGGCTGCAAGACAACCCGGCGGGCCCGAAACCGGTCTCACTCTACTCCATACCAATCTGCGGAGCGAACGCGACCGGGGGCTACAACTGGAGCGCCGTACAAGCGCCAATCTGCCCCCTCAACACGGCGAACCCCGGAACGGTTAACCCTACGAGTTCCATCTATCCTGGAGTCAATACTTGCGTGACCGGCAATGTTGCAACTGATCCAGGATGCGCCAACGGGCCGTTTGGAATTTATTCGGTAGGCCAGAATTTCCGGGCGCCTTACATTTTCAATTACAACCTTCAGATCGAGAAGAGCTTAGGGAGTGCCGCAGTCTTTCAGATCGGCTATGTCGGCATGGAATCTCACAAGCTCTCTGTCATGCAGAATATTAACCAGGTACCGTTCACCACCGGCGGCCAGAGGCCTTACGCCCTGCAGTACCCGGCGTTCGGCGATATCAACCAGCTCAACAGCGTTGGCGATTCCAACTACAACTCCCTGCAAACTACTTTTAGACTTAGATCGTGGCACGGACTGACTTCACAGGTCGCCTATACCTGGGGACATGAACTGGATACCGTAAGCGAGTACCGGGGTGTTATCCCATTGGATAGCACGAACTTGAAGGCGGAATATGGGAACGGCGACTACGACACGCGAAACAGCTTTACGGCTAGTTTCATTTATGACGTGCCGAAAGCACCTTGGGCACACGGTTGGACACAGCAAGTATTCAACGGCTGGCAGTTGAGCAGTCTGTGGGTTCTCCACGGAGGGCAACCGTTCAACATTACCGGGAACACGAACCGCCCTGGCGTATGGGTCTTTGGCAATCCGTTCGCGGGCGTGAGCCACACGTTCTCAGCGGCAAACGGTGGAGAGCAGTGGGTCAATCCGGGGGTCTTTTGCTATCCCGGCGCCACTCCTCCGGACCCAAGGTGCGACACGCTTTCACCGATGGGCGATGTTTCGCGGAACAAGTGGTATGGACCGGGCTTCAAGGACTTTGATTTCTCCATCTTCAAAAACATCGCCATCACGGAGCGTGTCAGGCTCCAGCTTCGCGGAGAGATCTATAACATCGGCAACAGGATTAACCTCGCTTCCGGCGCCGGATCTGTCAGTGGAAGCACTGGCTTCATCACCGACACCATCGGCGACTTCAACGGCGCACCGGGTCTTGGACCGGGCGAACCGCGGAACGCTCAGCTGGTGGCCAAGATCATCTTCTAGTCGCTGCGAAAACAATTAACCGAACCGCCCCGGCCACCTGTGCCGGGGCGGTTCCTTTTTTGGCGAGGACGCGGCGACGGCCGCACTCGTTCAGATGGATGGGTGACACTCGGCAAAGTGCCGCAGAATGAGCGAAATGAGCTGGGATGCGGTACAGTGGAAGGTCGCAGCGCTGTTGCGGTTCTCGATTGTCCGCCCGCCGCTTGAAACCATGACGCAAATACTTCCATCTTTGGTGATTCTGGGACGGCCGAATGTTGGCAAGTCCACGCTTTTTAATAGGCTGACCGGTACGCGGCGCTCGATTGTGACGAATGAGCCGGGGATTACGCGCGACCGGATTTATGGGAAGGCGGAGTGGCGCGGGAAAGCGCTGGAGATTGTCGATACTGGGGGAATTGTTCCCGACGACAAGGCGCTGATCCCGACGGAGATTTTGCGGCAGGCGCATGTGGCGATCAAGAAGGCGGCGCTGCTCGTGCTGGTGGTGGATAGCCAGGCGGGCGTGACTCCTTTGGATCAAGAGCTGGCGCGGCTTCTGCGCACTACTGGCAAGCCTTTTGTGGTGGCTGTGAACAAAGTGGATGCGGTTTCGCAGGAAGTGAATGCGGCGGTGTTTCACTCGCTGGGTGTGCCGGTGTTTCCGATTGCGGCGGAACACGGGACAGGCGTGGACGATCTCTTGGACGCGGCGCTGGCTGAGGTGGACGCCGTTGAGTCAGAGGAGGAAGTGGCGAAGGAAGACGCCGTCGAGGTGGCGATCATTGGGCGGCCGAACGTGGGCAAGTCGACGCTTTTGAACCGGATGGCGGGAGAGGATCGCTCGATCGTTTCGCCGATTCCGGGGACCACGATGGACAACGTGGATACGGAAGTGACGCACGAGGGGAAGACCTACCGGTTTGTGGATACGGCTGGAATTCGGCGCAAGGCCAAGACGACATTGGTGGCGGAAAAATTGAGCGTAGTGATGGCGCGGCGCGGGTTGGAGCGTTGTGATGTGGCGCTGCTGGTTGTGGATGGCGAGCAGGGTGTTACCCAGGGTGACGCGCAGATTGCAAGTTATGCGGAAGAGTCGGGGCGGTCGGTCATTATCGTAATTAATAAGTGGGATTTGGCGGTGGTGGCAGCGCGGAATGCGGCTTCACGCGACGCAGACAGCGCCAAAGGGAAATCCCGGAGAGCTCCCGGGGAACGGCACCGGCCTGAAGATTTCAATCCAGAAAAGCTGGCGTTCGATTACGAGAAGATGATTCGCGGGAAATTGAAATTTTTGAGTTATGCGCCGATTGTGTTTCTTTCCGCTAAAACCGGGGAACGGGCGTCGAGACTTTTTCCCTTGATCGATCAAGTGGCGGCGGCGCGGAGGAGACATATTGCTACGCCGGAGTTGAATCGTTGGTTGAAGGAAGACGTGGATTTGCAGCGCGGGACTACGCCCAAGGCGCGGCCTGTGCGGATTTATTACATTACGCAGGCGAAGACGGCACCGCCGACGTTTTTGCTTTTTTCAAATCAGAAAGAGCCGATGCATTTTAGTTATGAGCGATTTTTGGAGAATCAGTTGCGGAGCAAGTATGAGTTTCTTGGGGCGCCGGTGAGGTTTGTGCAGAGATTGAGGAAGCGCGAGCCGCGGCCTCACAAAAACAAAGACGAGGAGTGAGGTTTAAGTTCTCGCGTTCGGAACACAAACCAGGAGCGGGCGCAACCCTTCGAAGCTCAGGGTAAACATGCCGTGCCCTACAGGAAAATGCTGGAAACTGCTAGGATAGCGGCGTCCCCCACTGATAGGAATTCGATATGCCAAGCACGGCTACAGCGACGCAGCCTACCATCGAGAAGGATTTTTGTCGAATCGGCGAGGTTAGCCGGCTGACGGCTCTGAAACCGTTCGTTTTGCGGTATTGGGAGACGGAGTTTCCCATGCTCGAGCCGGTGAAAAGTTCGAGCGGGCACCGGCTTTACCGGCAAGAAGATGTGGAGATGGTGCTGCGGATTAAGCGGCTGCTGTACGACGAGGGATTCACTATTGCCGGCGCGCGGCGGCATTTGCGCGAGCAGAATGGCGAGGGCGAAAGCTTGGGCGCGGCTGGTGCTGGCGTCGGTTCGACCGGCGCGACGGCTGAGGGTGCAGCGCAACTCTTGAGCCGCAAGATGTTGTTAGACCTGCGAGACACTTTGCGCGCTTTCTTGACGCTTCTCGAACGCAAGTGATAGCCTGATAAAGCAGTAAAGCCCACTTCGCATTGCTGTCGGTCGGGACGTAGCGAAGCCTGGTATCGCGCACCCTTGGGGTGGGTGAGGTCGCTGGTTCAAATCCAGTCGTCCCGACCATTTTCCCTTCTCCACTTTGATGACCCTTTTTTCGAAAGCATGGCTTTTCGTTCTACTGGTTCCAGTCCTGATCCTAATCTCTTGGATTGCATATCATGAGTTGCGTACTCCGCAGAATCAGGAAGAAGTGCTGACTCGTATGATTGAATTGCAAAAACAAGGTAGATACGACGGAGCTGTGCGCGTGATGCAAAGCTGGATGAACGACAGCAGACGAGATGTCACACACGACGAGCTCTTGTACCAACAGATTGCAATGATTTACATCATGAAAGCTTACAAGAAGTCAGCATCGAGAAATGAATCAGCACGTTTAGCGGAACTGAACTTGGAAAAGTCTTTCGATCTATTCGAGCGGCAAAAGTCAAAAGATAATGATCCTTGGTTGATTGAGATTGGCGGCGCGTATGAGACCTTGGGTGATATCTCAGACAGAGACAAATGCCGTCTGTACGAAAGGGCGAATGCTTTGTATTTGGAACAATTGCCTTTGATAAAGGGGGAGTCTTTAACGTCGTACGGTTACACCGCGCGGCTGGAGCCAGTGCGCGCCGAGATTAGAAAACATCTTGATGCAACAAAGAAGAAATTGTCAGGTGCTGGTTGCCCAGTCGCATCGGAAGATCGATAAGAATGAAGCACATTCTCCTAACCAATGATGATGGGATTCACGCGGAAGGGTTGCGCGTGCTGGCGGCGGCGTTTGCGGGATTTGCTGACGTGAGCATTGTGGCGCCCAGCAGCGAGCAGAGCGGAAAGGCCCAATCGCTGACGTTGCGGCAGCCGATTATTTGCCACCCGGTCGCAGAGCGGGAGTGGGCGGTGGATGGAACGCCGGCAGACTGCGTGATTGTGGCGCTGCACAAACTTTTGACGGAGAAAGTGGATTTGGTGATTTCGGGGATCAATCACGGGGCGAATCTAGGGGAGAACGCGTATTACTCAGGCACCGTAGGGGCAGCGCGGGAAGCGGCTTTGCATCATATGCCGGCGGTGGCGATGTCGTTGTGTTCGAAGGGCGAGAAGGTGAGTTTTGCATCGGCGGCGCGGGTGGCGCGGGCCGCGGCGGAATTGATTTTGAAAGAGGGATTGCCGGATCAGGTTTTGCTCAACGTGAATGTGCCGGAGCCGTGGAATGGCGGCGTGAAGTTCACGCGGCAGTCGAAAAAGATTACGCGGAATCAGTTATGGGAAGGCAAAGACCCTCGCGGACGGATTTATTTTTGGTTGTATGAACAGAAGCTGGACAAAGACATCGAGCCGGATACGGATTATGCGGCGATTTTTGATGGGGCGGTGTCGGTGACGCCTTTACATTTGGACCCGACGGACACGAAGTCGTTGAAGGCGTTGGCGCATTGGGGGAAGGCGATTGGCGGCGCGTTTGGTGGTTGATTAGTGGTTCGACAGAATTTCCCCGCGGAAATAGCAATCCGGAAAAACCAGATATTGGAAGTTGTGATTGTGCCACGGACGGGCACGGCATGCCGTGCCCCCACGGGATAGATCAGTGGGCCGGTGTGGCGGCTGGGGCGACGAGCGGGACGTTGTTTTTGCGCATGGAGTCGTTGAGCGCGGGGAGATCTTTCGCTAAGACTTCGTTCCATTTTGTCAGCTGGGCTTCGAGACGCTGGTCCAAGTCTGCGAAGACAGCGGCTTCCGCGGCGGTGGGTGCGGTGTCGGCGCTGTCGACTAGGGATTGCAAATGGCCTAGCTTGCTATTCAGCATGGTGGGATAGTTGGCTTGGTCTTCGCTGGATTTGGAATTCACCTGCACCAACTCCTCTTCAATCCCGCTGATTTTTTTGCGGACGTCGGTGGAAGCGGCCACTAAGGATTTGGCTTCGTCACTAGTGCCGATGCGCTTTTCCAGCGATTGCAACTGCGCACGCAAATCACGAATGGCGATTACCGTTTTGTTCATCTGGTCCTGGCGCTGGCTCATTTTCAGCATCAGGTCGAACTGTTTGCGCAGGTCTTCTGGCGAGGTTTGCACCCGGGGATCCATTTTTACTTCGAATGGCGCGGTTTGGGATTTTCCCGCTACGGTTAGGCGCGCTTGATACTTGCCTGCCAGGACTAGCGGACCGGCCGGTTCTCCGGCATCGTAAATTAATCCAGGAACTTTTGTGGGTTCCTGGTAGCGCAGATCCCAGACGAAAAGATTCAGGCCGGGTTTGACGGGAATGTGTTCTACAGGGAGGTCGCGCTCGCCTTCGTCGGGACCACTGTCGGTTTTCTTTTCTTCGCTGGTGAAGGTGCGGATGACTTTGCCGCCGGCGTCGAGCAGTTCGAGCTTGGCGGGATCTTTTGGCGCGTCTTTCAAATAATAATAAAGCGTTGCACCGGATTGGGGATTTTCGCCAATGGGATAGCGGCGCGGACTGACGTGGCCTTCGCGAGTGCGGAAGGCGTTGTCGGGCGTGAAGAGATGCGCGTCTTCTGCAGCGATCGTGGCACTCGCCTGGCGGAGAGGGCCGAGGCCGTCGAGGACCCAGAACGACCGGCCATGCGTTGCGACGGTGAGAGCGTCATCGTGAATGACCATGTCGTGGATCGGCGTGACGGGGAGATTTAGCTGAAGAGGCTGCCAATTTGCGCCGTCGTTGAACGAAACATAGATGCCGGTTTCTGTGCCTGCGAAGAGCAGGCCTTTGCGCTTGGGATCTTCTCGGACGGCGTGGACATAAATATTGTCCGGCAGACCCGTCACGATTTTCGTCCACGTTTTGCCGAAGTCGGCGGTCTTGAAAATGTAGGGCTTGAAATTGTCGAGCTTGTGGGCGTCGACGGCAATGTAGGCGGTGGCGGCATCGAAAGGCGAAGGCTCGATGAGGCTGATCATCGCCCATTCGGGGACGTCTTTTGGAGTGACTTTGTCCCAGCTCTTGCCGCCGTCGTGCGTTACATGGACGAGGCCGTCGTCGGTGCCAGCCCAGAGAACGCCTTCCTGCTTGGGCGATTCCGCGAGACTGAAAATAACGTCGTAGTATTCGACGGTGTACTGATCTTTGGTGAGCGGGCCGCCAGAATCCTGCTGCTTGGTTTTGTCGTTGCGCGTCAGGTCAGGACTGATGGTGGCCCAGGTGCGGCCGGAATCGGTGGAACGAAAAACGTATTGAGCGGTGTGGTAGATGACGTCGGGATTGTGCGTGGAAATGACGATGGGCATGGTCCAGGTGTAGCGATATTTTTGCGGCGCGGCGGGGTGGCCGTTGGGATCTTCGGGCCACTCTTCGATGCTTTGCGCTTGATTGATGCGGCGGTCATAGCGAGTGAGGATGGGGCCTTCGTCGTCGGCGTAGACGATGTTCGAATCGCGAGGGTCGGGCACGATGTAACCGCTTTCGCCGCCGCCGACAGCATCCCAATCGCCGGGGGCGATGTATCCGTGGTCGCTGCGGGTACGGATGCCGATGGAAGAGTTGTCCTGCTGCGAGCCGTAGACGCGATACTGGAAATCGTTGTCAGCGGCGACGTGGTAGAACTGGGCGGTCGGTTGGTTGTCCAACGTGGACCAATTTTTGCCGCCGTCGACGCTGATGGTGGCGCCGCCGTCGTTGCCGTTGATCATACGATTGGTGTTGTTGGGATCAATCCACAGGGCGTGATGATCGCCGTGAGGGGCGTTGATGCGTTCGAACGACTTGCCGCCATCGGTAGAGCTGTAGAGGCCGGTGTTGGCGATGTAGACGCCGTTGACGTTTTTAGGATCGGCCCAAACGTGCGTGAAGTACCAGGCGCGTTGCGTGAAGCGGTGGTCGTCGGTGATGAGCGACCAATTCACGCCGCCGTCGTCGCTGCGATAGAGACCCCCTTTTTTGGCTTCGATGAGCGCGTAGACGACGTTCGAATCGGCGCCAGAGACGGCAACGCTGATGCGGCCCAGCGTGCCCTCGGGCATGCCGTTGCCTTCGATGCGTTTCCAGGTCGAACCGTCATCGTTCGAACGATAGAGGCCGTCCTTCGCGCCGCCGCTGTTGAGAGTCCACGGTGTTCGCCATCCTTCCCACATCGCGGCGAAGAGGACGTGAGGATTGTGGGGATCGAAAACGATGTCGATGCCACCGGTGCGATCGTCGAGGTAAAGAACTTTTTCCCATGTTTTGCCGCCGTCGCGAGTACGGTAAATGCCACGGTCCGGGTTGGGTCCGTAGGCGTGGCCTAGCGCGGCGACGAAAACTACGTCGGGATTTGTGGGATGAATGATGACCGCGCCGATGTGGCGAGTGTCTTTGAGGCCGACATTCGTCCAGGTCTTTCCGGCGTCGGTGGATTTGTAAACGCCATCGCCGAAGGAGATGTTGCCGCGGATGCAAGCTTCGCCGGAACCCGCGTAGATCACGTTGGAATCGGAATCGGCGACGGCGATCGCTCCGATGGACGAAATCGACTGCTTATCAAACAAGGGATCCCAGGAGATCCCGCCGTCGGTGGTTTTCCAGACGCCGCCGCTGACTGCGCCAAAGTAATAGGTATATGGCTGGCTGGGGACGCCCGCGACGGTGATGGCGCGACCGCCTCGGAAGGGCCCAATGAGGCGCCACTTCATGCCGCCGTAGGTCTTCGGATCGATCTGCTGGGCTTGAACAGTGGCACATGCGCAGAAAATGAAGACGCAAGCACAGATAAAACGCGAGGCGGGCTGGCGCAGCGATTTCACACGAACCTCCGAGAATTACTAAACGGAACGTTGCATGGTATCACCGGAGGAGCCGGAAACTATAGTCGGTAGTAGGAATTCGAATGAGTCACTTTGCGGTTGCCCGACTAACTAGAAGTTACTCCGTTATCTCGATTCTTAATTTGTTGGAAACGATGGCGCCCCGCTCCCGCGACCACAGCGGCTGCGGTGGCAGCTTGACGTATCTGCGAGCCCATTCTTCAGACACGGAGCTTGAGTACGCGACAAAGAAATTGTAAGTCCCTGGCGAGTTGACAAAATGTGTTGCAATTTCAGTCAGCCGGATTCCGAAGAATTCGTCAGGTCTAAGCTCTATGAAATCCTGATCCCTGGGTGGTGGTGGGACTTCATCAGCCAAAAAGGTCGTGTTCACTTCCTTGCCAGCGATGTCGAGCACTCTCACGTCCGTTCGCCCAACTCCCCATCCCAAGTTTCGACACAAGAGTAAGGATTCGGTTCCGACATTTTCGAGCTGAATTTCAAGGTTGATATTCTCCTTGATACCGTAAGACATTTTTGCAGTTCGCACGGCTACCGACAGCGATGGCTTAGAGGATTGCTTTTCCGCTATCGCAGATGACAACGATAGGATGACTGCTGCAACCAGCATGCAGCCAGTCGAGATGAAGGCTCTCTTCACTCCCCGACTCTATACCAAATTCAATGCAGTAGCACACATGCCGATAATTCTTGCAGAACAAAGGAGAACGCCTCGGCACTCAACTCCCGATTAAGGTTGCGGGCCCAGTGGATCAGCAATCGATAATGCGTAGGAGTTGCCGGCCTTTCGATTCGCCCTATCGCACAAAGGGCGTTGTGGGATACTCTTCGAATTTCCCGGAGCCAGGATGAACGCCTGGAATGAAGACCATGAAAACTCATTTGGCTTTTTTCTTTTTCTTGTCCTGCGTGTTCGCGAGCCAAGAGGCGTCGGCGCCTGTGCTTGTTGAGAACGAGCCGCTTCATCATGTTGTGCTGAAGAATGAATCTGTTGTCGTCCTTCATTTGACGCTGCCGGCCGGCGAACGCACGCTCTATCACACGCACTCTCATGACCGAGTGGCCGTCAACCTTTCCAGTACTTCGATCACACAGCAGACGCTGGGCGAAAAGGAAGGGGCACCTTCAGCGACGGAACCCGGAAATTTTACCGTCTACACGCTTGCCGGAAATTCTTTCACACATAGAGTCCACAATATAGGCGCGGCTCCTTTTGATGTTATCGACGTCGAGCTTCTCGAGCGACCTGCAACTCCGTCGTCGTCTGTGGCTGCCGTGGTTGCCGGGGAAAATCCAAGCGCGCGCGTTTACAACTGGGTTCTCGCCCCTGGCGCGGTGTCTGCCATGCACACCCATGTGCGGCCATACCTGATCGTTTCGGCAAAGGGATTCATGCTGAAAATGACTGCGCCTGACGGCCAATCCTCCGAACACGAGGTGAAGTCCGGCGATTTCCACTGGGTGAACACCAAGGTCACCCACAGCCTTGCTAACACCGGGAGTACCGAAGGGCAAATCGTAGAGATCGAACTGAAATAGGCGGCTCTGTTCCGCGGCCAATTTCCTGAAAACTGCGGCTGTGAGACTGCAGCTTGTGAAGGAGCTAAGAGCGTTCCCTCTTGCGCATCCAGACACCCCACGTGACTGGCCCGGCTACCTCATTGGTGATGGGGCGGCCCGTCAACTTGAGGGCCAGCTTTATCTGACCGTGGTGGTAGCCCTCGTGCCAGATCATGTGCTGAAGCAGGAGGACCGGGTGGTCGTAATGAAGGTCCATTTCGCGGCCTGCCTCTAGCCTCGCTTTTACTGCGTCTCGCACCGCCTTGGCGCTCTCGTTTAGCATTTGCGCGATGCGAGCGGGGCTGTGTTCGGCCACCCACTCATTCTCGGGCACGTCTCTGGCGAACTCGGGGGCGTCCTCGAAGACGAAGATGAGCCGTACATAGTGGATGTGTGTGAACAACTCCGCGACCGATGGGCTGCCTTCCATAGGCTTGACCTCGAGCCCGCTCCCCGGAATGGCGCGGAGCAGGTTGACTAGGATGGTGTTGTTGCGCTCCCAGGAGTCCAGCAGAGCCTCAAGCAGTGGTTGGTCTGGTGCGCCCGGCATTTCCACGCTCCGTTTGTCGATGGCGAATTGTAGCGGGTTTTTTCGTAACACCGCGCTGACCACCATTTAACGCCGCGAAGGCGCTTCCGTCGATTCCTTTGTTTATAACAATTCGTGGTTAACGAAAATTCGAGGTTGATTCCCTTCCCGGAGTCGGCGCTATACTGGGCCCACTCGACATTCTTGTCGACATCGGCGCTCTTGCCGAGAAGGAGGTGATCCTGTGAGGTACGGTTTACGTTGAAGTAGTAGAGAGAGGCGCTCGCGAGTTTCCGGGCGCCTCTTTTTTTCTACTTGTGCAATTCCTTTTTTTTTCGGCGTGGTCGTGGCTAGGAGTGGCAAGCCTGAACGGAGGGCTAGGCAACCATTCCGTCGATGCTCACTTGCACGCAAAGTTGATCACTAGAACCCGACGGTTCGACATTTACCAGCACAGATAAGACGTTCCATCCATTTTTGGAGAATTGAATTTCGTAAGCTCCTCGGGGCACTCCGCGAAACTCAAACTTTCCATTCGAATTGGTCACGGTCGATGCGATTTCCGTTTGCCGTTTACGCTTCTCGTTCCAGGTGAGCGAATCGTCAGCCCATACCTCCGGTTTATCGAACAGTTGGACATCCGTCCCAGGGTTAACGTTGCCGAAGCCGACCACACGCCCGGAGATTTTCTTGATTGAGGACTTGTAAGTGATGGTCTCGTGAGTGACAACTCCAACGCAGGCTCGGGCAAGCAGTAGGCACAGGGCAATAATTTTCAGACTTCGCATCAACCTGCTCCTTGAGAGTGGAAAATTGTAGCCTTCTTTCTCTTCTATGTCTCGATCGCCGTGATTACCGCGACCTGCCCAACTACCGCAGAGATGGATTGATCGGAAAAGGAAGAACCGCACAGGCAGGAGTGCCTGTGCTACCACGAGCAAATGCGATAGGATGCTGCGGCGATGGCTACTGGGAAAACTTACGATACGGCGATTATTGGGGCGGGAGTGTTTGGGGCGTGGAGCGCTTGGCATTTGGCGCGGCGCGGGCAGCGCGTGGTGCTGCTGGATGCCTATGGGCCGTCAAACGCGCGGGCTAGTTCGGGCGGGGAGACGCGCATCATTAGAATGGGTTATGGGACCGATGAAATTTATACGCGGTCGTCGCAGAGGTCGCTGGAGCAGTGGAAGAGTTTTTGCGTCGCTACTGGGCAGCGCCTTTTTCTCGAGACGGGAGTGTTGTGGCTTGCGGGCGAAGACGACTCGCGCGTGCGAGAGACGATGACAACTCTGAAGCGATGCGAAGTGCCGTTCGAAGAGATGGATCACGCGGCGCTGGAGCGGCGTTATCCGCAGATTTCGTTCGAACGGGTGACGCGCGGGTTTTTGGAGCCGAAGAGCGGCGTGCTATTGGCGCGGCGAGCGGTTGCGGCGGTGGTGGAGGATGCGGTCAAGCAGGGCGTGGAGTTTCGGATTGCTTTGATTGAGCAGCCGCGGGGAGCTGGGCGTCTTGCGAACGTCACTTGCAGTAACGGGGAAACGATTTCGGCGGGGCAGTTCGTTTTTGCTTGCGGATCGTGGCTCGGCAAAGTTTTTCCGGAGATTCTTGGGCACCGAATATTTCCCAGCCGGCAGGAAGTTTTCTTTTTTGGCGTCCCGCCAGGCGACATGCGATTTGCGCCCCTCGCTTTGCCGACGTGGCTGTTTCAGGAAGACGAGTATTACGGCATGCCGGACATCGAAGGCCGTGGACTGAAAATCGCGCTGGATCATCACGGAGAGCGCGTCGATCCGGACACGCAATCGCGCTTGCCGACGGCAGCGGAGGCGGAAGTTGTGCAGAAATATGTGGCGAGCCGTTTTCCGGCGATGCGAAATGCGCCGGTGGTTGAGACGCGCGTCTGCCAGTACGAAAATACGTCCAACGGCGATTTCTTGATCGACCGCCATCCGCAAATGGAAAACGTGTGGTTCGTTGGCGGCGGGTCGGGCCACGGATTCAAGCATGGGCCTGCCGTGGGCGAGTACCTTGCTGAGCAACTCCTCGACAAAGCGAAACCAGAGCCGCGCTATTCGCTGGATACTAAGGCCACGACACAGCACCGCGCCGTATACTGACCGCGCGGGGAGGATCCTCTCGTGCTCCGCACCGCCCTCTTGATCCTTTTCGCCGCCTGCATTTGCCCCTCGCTTCATGCACAAGAGAACGATGCGATTTCTTGCTACTCGTATCGTGAGGGCAACACTCCGCAGAAAAAGAAACTGTGGGACGGCTACGAAATCTCACTCGGCCCCGCGCGAAACGCTGCCGAAACCGAATTAGCGTGCACGGCCGCGATTTACAACAGCGCGAGACACGTCGTCTTTCGCACCAGCGGATTTGGCGTAGTGCTCGACCAGGAGTTGACGGGCCAGGACTTCGACGGAGACGGAAAGCCGGATGTGGTCTTTCGAACGGATACAGGCGGAGGCAATCACTGCTGCTGGGGCTATGTGATTTTTTCGCTTTCGCCCAAACCGCACAAACTCTTTGAGATTGCGATAGAAGGGCGAGTGGATTTCGAGAAAGACAAAGACGGAAAGATGGTGATTTGGGAGAGAGTCAGTGTACCGGGCGGGGCAACATCCATGGCAGGACGTCCGTTTGCGGAAAAAGTTATAAAAGTGCGGGAAGGCAAGCTGGTGGACGTCACGCCGGAGTATTGCGGAACGAAAGATGTGCGCTTCGAAAAGCCTTATCTGACGCCAGAAGACCTGAAGAGATTGGCAACCGAGGGAAGGCCGGGATCTGAAGACGATGAAGCAGTCAACAGCAGGCTGGATTCTCGCATCTCGCAGCATGTGTTCTGCCGCGAGTATGACGAAGCTCTAAAGGATATTAATTTGTGGCCGCCTGGCAAACGAGAAAAGGTGATGGAGAGTCTGGTCGAAGCATATAAGGAAGAGTATCCAGAGTTTGTGGCAAAGCTGCGGGAGATTCTCAAGAAAAACTAAAGACGCCTCAGAAAACATCAGCTACTCCGGCGATGAAACCTCATCGCCCACTTAATCGGCAGGGTAGAGTTCAGGTCTTTGGGGTGCGGCGGCGAGCATGGAATGCGGCGATGCCGCGCTTTACGCGACGAGCTTTTTCCGCATACAGATCCTGATCCGCCTCGGATAGGAGCTTCTCAATTCTTTCTCCATCCCCGCGGTAAATCGAAATGCCGATACTCGCCGAGATTCTAGGCACTTCCTCATCCTCGGACATGACGGTGCGAATGCGATTGGCCACTTGTTGCGCTTCCGCATCCTCCGATTCAGGCAAAACGAGAGCGAACTCGTCGCCGCCGTAGCGCGCGGCAGTGTCGATGGCACGGCAATGAATGCGCAGGATGGCGGCCAAGCGGCAGAGGGAGCGGCTGCCGACGAGGTGTCCGAAGCGATCATTGATTTTCTTGAGGCCGTCGAGATCGAGAAGGAGAACGGCGAAGGGCCTGCGAGTGCGGTTGGTGCGCTCGGTTTCGTTTTCGAGCACGTCGAGGAGACGGCGGTAGTTGGCGAGGCCGGTGAGCGGATCACTGACAGCGAGATGGCGGACCTGTTCGAAGAGGCGCGCGTTATCGAGGAGCGCGCCGCCGAGAGCGAGGGCATAGCTGCTGACGGTCAGGACCTGCGCGAACACGAAGGGCGCGTCGAGAAGACGCTCGGACTGGCACGCGGCGATCTGTGCGGCGAAGTTCATCCAAGCCGCGGCGTAGATGGTGCGATCGAACGCAGTATCTTCGGAATCGAGACGGCGGCGATACCAAATCACGGCCGCGAAAAAAATAATGCCTGGCAGAAGTTGCTGTGGACTGGGCACAAATGAGGCCGGATGGCGGGAGGCTTCCGGCGGAAGGCGGCGAAGCGCTGCGGTGACCACATACGTGAAACCGACGACGGCCAGCAGAGCGCCGGTTATTTCCGCTTTCGTGTGGCGCGAACGGGGAATGAAATGCTCGACCAGCAGCGCGACGAGGAGCACAAGCGCCAAAAGCATGCGGCTGAGCCACCAGGCAACGGGCGCCCAATTCGCGCGCGAGGGAGAATCCTGCAGGAATTGAAAAAAGAGAACGCCGGAAGCCGATAAGACCGCGCCAGAGAGAAGATATCCGCCGCCGAGAATCAACGAGATACGATCCTGCGTGCCCTGGAAGCGGACGAGGGTGAGCGCTGCAAAAACGAACGCCAGCAACGCGGAGATGACTTGCAGATAGCCTTGAAGAACGGGGTCGGGTTCGAGGGAAACGGTGCGGAGCCAGTACGCTACGAAGAACGTGAGAAGGACGCCCAGAACATGCCACAAGACAACCTTTGTGGGACTGCGACCGGCCATACCTGGTTCCCCGTCCATACCGATGGCCCTCGTCTGGGGAGAGGTGCTACTTAATTAGACTACGTGGGAGAGGCGAGCGTTGCGGATAAAGTTAGGGGACTTTAACCAAGAGACACTGACTGTGGAAATTCTTCCTACTGTACGGAAGGACAGGTGCGAAACGCCCATTTCAGATGGAAGCAGCAGAGATTTGCCGGCGCAAGTGAGGAACGCGGCGAAGTTTGTGCTTGCGCGAAGAATGAGGTTCCTAGAAAATGCCTTTATTGAAACGATTCAATGGCGTAGGCAAACACAGCTGAGCGATGAGGGGCTGGCATCGGCGCTGGACGGGTTGCCAGAAAAGACTGCGGCGTGGCTTGCGGCGAATGCTGATAAGATTCGGGCGTTCGCAACGAGGCGGCGATTTGCGTGTTTTGTGTTCTGGGGCAAGCGGCGCATTACTGGCTGACGTAGTAGGCGGCGCTGAAAATGACGCAGCGGCAATTTTCGTGGTTGCGAACCATGCGACGCCAGCGTAGCGGCGTGACAGCGATCTGGTGATTGAGTTGGGCCAGGCCGAGCCGGAATATGCGCGCATCGCTCTGACGGCGATCCCGGCGCATCTGTTGGGGCTAGCGGTTGGTTTGCGCAAGGGACTGAATCCGGATGCGCCGCAGAATTTGTCGCGGGCAGTCGTACTTGGTTCAAAAGACGGAGCAGCCGCAAAAAGGAGAAGCGTGTGAGCAACGAAGCTGGTGGAGGCGGGCAGCAATTTCGACGCACGCTCAAGCTGTCGGACCTGATTTTCTACGGAATCGTTCTCATCCAGCCGATCGCGCCCATTCCGCTCTACGGTGTGGCGCAGAAACTTTCGGACGGCCACTTTGTCACGATCATTCTGATCGCGGGGTTTGCCATGCTGATCACTGCCGTCAGCTACGGACGCATGGCCGCGCTGTATCCGACGGCCGGATCGGCTTACACATACGTTGGCAAGGGGCTGAACCCGCATCTTGGATTCCTGGCCGGCTGGGCAATGATCCTCGATTATCTGCTGCAGCCGCTGATCAATACGGTGTGGATTTCGACGGCGCTGCACGAACGCTCCGCGTACTTCCACATTCCGCAGATTCCTTTTGTCATCTGGGCCCTGATCATCGCCGGAATTATGACGGCCTTGAACCTGGCTGGAGTCAAAGCCTCCGCGACTGCCAACAAGGTTCTGTTAGCAGTCATGTCGGTGGTCGTGGTGTACTTTATTGTGGCCGCGGTTCGCTTCCTGTATGGTGGGCAAGGATGGGCGGGCCTCTTCTCGATTCAGCCAATCTACGATCCGAAGACGTTTAATGCTCACAAGATTCTCACCGCGACTTCGTTTGCCGCTCTTACTTACGTCGGCTTTGACGGGGTGACAACGCTGGCCGAAGACGTCGAGAACCCCAAGCGCAACGTTTTGCTGGCCGTGGTGCTGACCTGCGTCATTGCCGGCGTCTTCAGTGGACTCGAGGCGTACCTTGGCGCGCGGGTTTGGCCGAACTGGCAATCGTTTCCAAATCTTGAAACCGCATTTATGGATATTTGTGCTCGAGCCGGCGGACTCATCCTTTCCTGGTCCATGGCTCTCGTTCTGATCGTGGCTGCATTCGGCAGCGGACTGACGGGCACGCTCGGCGCGGCGCGGTTGCTGTTCGGAATGGGCCGCGATAACGTCTTGCCCAAGAAGTTCTTCGGAAAGTTAACGCCCGGGACGAGTACGCCGACGAATAACATCTTGTTAATCGGCGGGCTCTCGTTTGTTGGGTCTGTCATGCTGAACTACATTGGCAGCGCCTATGAGCATGCGGGGGAATTGATGAACTTCGGCGCCTTCCTCGCGTTCATGGGAGTAAATTTCGCGTGCTTCTGGCAATTTTCCATGAGGCGGCAGCAAGGCGCTCCGATGAATATTGTGCGAGACGCATTGCTGCCGCTGGTTGGATTTCTTTTCTGCGGCCTCATCTGGTGGAATCTGAACATGATCGCGAAAACAGTGGGCGGAATCTGGTTCGCGCTCGGCCTGCTGTACGTTGGCTACAAGACAAACTGGTTCCGCTCGGCTCCGGTGATGATCGACTTCAGGGAGACGTAGCCGGTCGAATAGGGCGCCGTCTGACGCGTCGTTCTCTAACTCAAAAAGGGCGAACTCTGGCAGAATGATGGCAACTCTAGAGGCACCCCCTTGAAACGCGGAAGCGGCAAAGATCAGACAGTGACGATGCGGGACGTCGCGGAAGACAGCGGCTTTTCGCCTGCGACCGTCTCGATTGTTTTGAACAATGCGCCGCTGGCGCGTTACATCGCTCCCGCCACAAAAAAACGAATTGAAGAAGTGGCCAAGAAGCTTGGTTACCGACCGAACGCGATGGCGCGGTTTCTTCGCAGCAAGCGCAGCCATACGGTGGGGCTAGTCTTCTTCGACATTACCGATCCTTTCTGCACTCCGGTGATGCGGGGAATCGAAAACGCACTCTATCAATCGTCCTACGTGCCGATTTTTGCCGACGCGCACAACCAGCGCGGTCGTTTCGAGCGCTACCTCGAGATGCTGCTGGAGCATCACGTCGAAGCGCTGATTGTGGTGGCCAACTGGCTCGTCGTGGATATCCATGTGCTCGCGGACTTGAGCAAGCGGAATATTCCCGCCGCGACGATCGGCTGGGAGCTGCCCGGAGATACCGTAAGTTCCGTGACGGTGGACAACGAGACGGGCGGACGCATGGCGCTGGAACATCTTCATCAGCTCGGTCATCGCAAGATTGCTTTCCTTCGCGGGCCGAAGATGATTATCGACAGCGCTCCGCGCTGGCGCGGCGTGCAAAAGTTTGCGCACTCGGCGAGCCTTGAGATCGATCCGGCGCTTGTGCTGCAACTGCCGGATTCGTTCGACCCGAACTCCGGGTTCGAGGGTGGCCACCGGCTGACCGAGGAGTTGCTTCAAAAAAAGAAAAAGTTTACGGCGCTGATGGCTTTCGACGACTTGACGGCGCTTGGCGCGATCCGCGCGCTGACCAAGGCGGGAGTGAAAGTGCCGGAACATTGTTCAGTGACAGGTTTTGACGATGTGGCGATGGCCGCCCTGAGTGCGCCGTCGCTAACAACAGTGCGCCAGCCACTGGAAGCCATGGGAACGAATGCCGTCAACATCGTGATGGAAAGCATTAAGGCCGGGCTCGAGAAACGGGACTGGAATGCCGTGCGGCAGAAGATGAATCCGGAGCTGGTGATTCGAGACTCCACGCGTGACGTGGCGCACTCAAGCGCTGATTGAGCTCTTGTCGTTCCTTGCCGCGCCCCCCCTCCCCCGTTTTTTGTAAACGTTGCAGCCAAAGGACTTACGTACTTCGAAGACTCGTCACAAGTCGTTTAGAATCAGTGTTTACGGACCGGCCTGTAAGTGTTGCTTCTAAAGAGGTTAAGACTACCGGGGGATGTCTGAGATTCGAGCTTGTGTGCCTACCAAACGGAAAAACGCGGCGTAGAATCGTCGCCGTTCGCACTATTGCCTAGCTCTTCTTATATCAAAAAGATTATCACTTGTAAAGGGAAATTGGGCAATCGGGTCAGTTTCCGGTAAAGCGACTACACGCCCTCTTGCGGATTCAAACTGGGGCGATGCGTAGCAAGCGGTAGAAACTATTCGTACCTTAGCGCCTCCATCGGCTCGATCTTCGTCGCCCGTCGACCGGGCAGGTAACCTGCGACTAGCGCCACGATGGACAGTGCCGCCACTGCCACGACGAGAGTCACGGTATCGCGAGGACCGATCGCGAACAATAATTGCTGGAGCAGTCTTGTGACTGCCACTGATATGGCTATACCCGCGAGGAGACCGACAGCGACAACGGAAATAACGTCGAGCATGACCAGTCGGAGGATCGAACCCGGTTCCGCCCCCAGTGCCATGCGGATTCCGAACTCTCTTTGCCTCTGTGCAACGATGTAGCTAACCGTGCCGTAGAGACCGATGACCGCCAGCAATAATGCCAAGGAACCAAAGAAGCCGGAAAGCTGGGCGAGCAGGCGCTCCTGGACCATAGAGTCGCTTACCTGCTGTGCCAGCGTGTGAAACTCGAGGTTAATCGCGGGACTCACAGAGGCTACCGCCGCCTGGACCGCCGAGATGAGCGCTGTAGGTCGTAGTGCAGTGCGCAACTCGAGCGCACCCGCCAAACCGAGGTCGGGAGCCTGAGTGGCGGGGAAAAAGATCGTGGGGTGAATCTGCTCGCGCAGTGACTGGTACTTGGCATCGCGAACGATACCCACAACCTCGATCGGCGGTCCGGGTTGCTCCGCAATGCCGTCAATCCAGAATGTTCTGCCAACGGGATCCAGGTCTGGAAAGAAGCGACGTGCCGCCGTCTGATCGATGATCGCCACCATGGGAGAGGTGGCTGTGTCGCCGCCATTGAAGTCCCGGCCCGTCACGAATTGCATTCGCAACGTTCCAAAATATTCAGGCGAGACGTTGACGGACATAGACAGGGATCCCGCATCCGTGAAGCCTTTGGACCACTCGGTGTGAACGTTATGTGCCCCGTAGCTTACTTCGGCAGGTGTCACGGATGAGCGGCTCGCAGAAAGGACGCCAGGAAGAGCCCGCAGCCGGCGCTGGATTTGGTCGAGTACGGCGGGACGCTGATCTCGAGGTATTTTCGCCGGCCACAAGTCGGTATACACGATTAGGACATTATTGCGATCAAAGCCGGGATCGAGCGTCGCCAGCTTCGCGAAACTACGCAACAACAATCCAGCGGCTACCAATAGCACCAGCGAAAACGCTACCTGCGACGCCACGATCAACATGCGGCTCCGGAACCGAGTCGGACGGTCCAATTCGACCGTTCGAATATCTTTCATGGCCGAGATCAGCGATACACTTGTGGACCGGAGGGTGGGGAGGATACCAAACAGCGCCGCAGTGAGCATGGCAACCGCAGCGGTGAATCCAAGAACACGACCGTCGAGCGAGAGATTGAGAAGCACAGGCATGTTCCCGAGCGCGTAGATATTGTGAATGGAGATACTGCGAATCAGAAGAACGGCGCCCCAGCGCGCAAAAAGAAATCCGAAGATCGCGCCCATCAGAGAAATCAGCATGCATTCCGTAAGGAGTTGCTTAATTAGCCGCCACCGGCTTGCGCCCAATGCGTACCTTACCGCGATTTCCTTTTCACGGACAACGCCGCGGGTCAACATCAGGCTGGCAATGTTTGCGCAGGCAATTAGCAGCACGAGGCCCACAATGGCCATCAGAACCTGTAAGGGCTGGTTGAACTGCTGCCGCAAGGCAACCGAAGTGCCCGTAGCAGCTGAAGTCGCCACCAACTTCTCCTCCACAAAACTCCGCTGCTGATCCGCAGGCCAGTATTGGGGCAAAGCGGCGGTAAATATGCGAGGGGAAAGTACCCGGAGTCGGGCGATCATCTGGGCTCGACTGATGCCGGGCTTGATCCGGCCGGCCACGTTCAGCCACCACAGGGAGCGCGCTTCAAGTGATTGTGCACCAAGAATCGCCGAAGTGCAGATCGGCGCAAAGACTTGCGACTCTCGACCCACGTCCATTCCATAAAAACTAGGCGGAGCGACGCCGATGATTTTAAACGGATGGTCGTTGAGCGATAGGATATTGCCGATAGCGACGCTTGCGCCGCCATAGTGACCCTGCGAGAACCCATAGCTTAGAACAGCCACGGCTGGGCAGCCGCGGTAGTCGTCAGAGCCTGTAATCAAACGTCCGGCAACCGGACGGAGCCCTAAGGTCGTAAAGAAGTCGCCACTCACGAACGACCCTTCCGCGGGATGTACTGTTCCACCTCGAGCCAGATCAAACTCGTCATTGCCCCAAGCGAACACGCCCGAAAAAACAGTCTGTTGATCTCGTACTTGTTCCCACAGAGGGTTACTGAAGGAGGGCGAGGCTCCGCCGTCCCACAGGAAAGAAAGGAGGTTGCTGAAGCTGGCTGGGGCTCCAGCGGCGTATCGCAGATCTTGCCTTTTTAATTGCAGCAGTTCGTCAGGCCTGTTGACCGGCAGCATGCGCAACATGACTGCATCAATGAGGCTGAAGGCGGCCGTATTAGCGCCTATCCCGAGGGCGAGGGTAAGCACAGCGACGACGGTGAAGCCGGGCGAGTTGCGCAGTATGCGGAGGGCGTAGCGCAAATCCTGACAAAGTGTCTGCACGGCTACCTCCTGAATCTGGAGTGCCCAGGGCGAGCAACGAGCATCGACCGCTATCCGCGCATTATAGATGACAGGGACCGGTAAAGTCCTGGCGGCGGTTACCGGAGACTGACCGATTGACGACAATCACGTCGAAGTTCGGGACGCGAGGCTAGGGGAGCTGCACGGGGGCGACGTTGAAGCCGTCGACGGCGAGGACGGGTTTGACGGCGCCGAGGTCGCTGTTTCGGACATGGACTGTGATTTCGCGTTTCTCGCCGGGGAGTAGGGAGATGTAGTTGTCGTCGAAAAAGACGGGGAGGACTTCCACGCCATCTTTGCCTTTGAGGAGGCGGAGGCGAACGAGGAAGGCGAGGCCAGAGCCGGTGTTTTCTACCGTGACGTGGGCGGCGGTTTCCTGGCCTGGATCGGAGACGGTCATCGAGGCGTTGACCGTGGCTTTCGGAAGATCCTGCAGAGCAAGAAAATCCGCGTACTCCGTCAGCGGAGTGTAATACCACTCCGTAAAAAGTAAACGGCGCGGACCTCGCGGCCCGCGCCTCGCACTTTTTCGATCGCTTGTTTACGCCAACTTACTTTACTGCCGGCAGAAACACTTCCGAGGGCGTGAGAAACTCCACGTTGGGAGCTTCGGTGTTCACGCGGACGCGTTCGAATTTGCCCTTCTTCCCGCCGTTGCCCACAAAGCTGAGCAGGTATTGATTGTTGAGATGCATCTGAATTTCGTCGAAGTACGGCTTCAACGTAACCGGCATGCCGGAGCCGAGGTAGTAAGACTCCGCCCCCGTCTCTTCGGAAACGCGGCTGAGGTTCGATTGCGCGTTGAATACGCGAAACGAACGATTGCCGACGTGTCCAGCGTCCGGAACATAGATCGTCCAGATGTTGATGTTCTGCTTTTGTGCGCGGGAGATGGTGCTATCGAGGTCGGGATCGACGGGATCGAAGCTTCCGCGAAAATAATCGACGCCCGAAGAAAACAACATGATGGATTTGCGCTCTCCGGAATCAGGCCAGCGTTTCATCCAGTCCTGTAGCGCGAGATAGGGGCTGCTAAAGGCGCCAGCACGGCCTAATGGCATGCGCAAAGCCTTGGCAGCGAGTGTGTGATCCTTGGTGAAGTCCTGCGCCACCTGCGCCACACCATTGCTCGCATAAGCTACGGCGATGTACGTGTTCTCCGGCTGGGCCATGAAAAATTCTTTCAAATCGCCCCACTGATTGGCGACGGCGCTTTGCAGCGAATCGTCAATAAGCACGGCGAGGAAAAGCGTTTCGCCACGCTTCCAATCCGCCACCTGCACCTTCTGCTTCCCTTGGTAGAGCTGTACATCCTCTTTCGTGAGCGCAGGCGGCTGTGTTTCTTTCTTGCCCACGGCTGTAACGGTCATCGTGACGCCATTTGAATCTGCAGCCGATATCTCCGAGGCGAACGACAGAGAGACCGCAACAGCCATTACGACCGACAACAGCGCCGCTCTCCACTTCCGATCGTAGTTCATAAGGATTACTCCATTCCTCAGCTTGTGACGTTAGATGCGCAAGATGGCCAGGAAGGGCACAATAAAGTTACGAGGGCTAGGGAAAAAAGAGGCGCGGACCTTTCGGCCCGCGCCCCCGTTGACGAGCATTGTGTTGAACTAAATTATCTTACTGCCGGCAAGAACACTTCCGAAGGCGTCAGAAATCCGACGTTTCGATGCTCCGAGGTGACCTTGACGGGTTCGTACTTGCCCTTCTGGCCGCCATCTCCGAGAAACGCGAGCAGGTACTGGTTGTTAAGGTGCATCTGGATGCGATCAAAATACGGCTTCAGGTTGACAGGTGCCCCGAGACCCAGCGAATAAGACTCGGCGCCGGTCTCTTGCGACAGACGGTCCAGGTTCGATTGCCAGTTGAAGGCACGGAACGAACCGCGGCCGCGGCTCCCTGAATCGGGCGCGTAGATCGTCCAGATGTTGACATTTTTCTTCTGCGCGCGGGCGATCGCCGTATCGAGGTCGGGATCAAGAGTAGCGGGACCTCCACGGAAATAATCAATGCCCGAAGAGAACAGGATGATGGAACTACGTTCTCCGGAGGCCGGCCAACGCTTGATCCAATCCTGAACGGCGAGGTAAGGACTGGTTGCGGCGCTAGTGTTGCCTAATGGCATACGCAGAGCCTTTGCGGCTAGCGCATGGTCCGTTGTGAAATCCTGAGCGACCATCGCGACGCCATTTCGGGCGTAGGCCACGGCGATGTAGGTAGTTTGCGGTTGCGCCATGAGAAATTCGCGTAGATCGCTCCATTGATTTGCAAGGCTGCTGCGAAGCGAATCATCAACGAGCACGGCGAGGTAAAGAGTCTCTCCGCGCTTGAGGTCAGCGACCTGCACGCGTTCCTTGCCTCGATAGAGTTCGAGATCATTCTTGGTTATCTCGGGCGGTTGCGCGTTCTTCTTGGCCGTTGCCGTAACCGTCATGACGACTGCAGAGGGGTCTGAAGCTGCGGGTGCGCTGTTCGCGGCTGCCTTCAACGCGACCGGCACAAATGACGACACGACGAGCGCGCCTAGCAGGAGCGACCCCCTTCGATATATGTTTGTGTTCATAAACTGCTCTCCATTTCTCATCCCACTTTCTTAGATGCGTTGAAGGCCGATTGCGTATACATGTAGTTGAAGAACGCGCGGCGTTCCATCGTAGAATGCATCCCGGCTGGAAAGGGCGGATCTCGTGAAAAGCTATATAGGGGCGATCGACCAGGGCACAACTAGTACGCGCTTTATGGTGTTTGATAAGGCAGCGCGCGTAGTGGCGGTCGCGCAAAAGGAGCATGAGCAGATTTTCCCGCGTCCGGGATGGGTGGAGCACGACGCGCTGGAAATTATGCGCCGCACGGAAGAAGTGATCGGCGAGGCGCTCGAACAACGAGGACTGCGCGCTTCGGATTTGGCCGCGATTGGCATAACCAATCAGCGCGAAACTGCCGTGGTGTGGGAACGCAGCACGGGCCAGCCGATAGCAAACGCGATCGTGTGGCAGGACACGCGTGTTGCGGAAGACGTCGGACATTTTGCAAAGAACGGTGGACAAGACCGCTTTCGCGCAAAGACTGGCTTGCCACTGAGCACGTATTTCAGCAGCTTGAAGCTGCGCTGGCTGCTGAACAATATTGTGGGAGCAAGAGAAAAAGCGGCTGCTGGGGAACTTCTCTTTGGAAATATCGATACGTTTCTCGTTTGGAATCTTACTGGTGGGCCGAAGGGTGGAGTGCACGTCACTGATGTGACCAACGCTAGCCGGACGCAGCTACTCAATCTGAAAACACTGGATTGGGATGCGGAGTTGCTCGACGCGTTCGAGATTCCGCGCGCGATGCTGCCTCAAGTGCGATCGAGCAGCGAGGTTTACGGTGCCGCGACGCTTCCAGCTATTGCGGGCGTGGAGGTCGCTGGAATTCTGGGCGATCAGCAAGCTGCGCTCGTCGGGCAAGCGTGTTTCCGTCCCGGCGAAGTGAAAAATACCTACGGAACGGGCTGTTTTTTGCTGATGAATACGGGCGAGCGCGCTGTTCCGTCCAACTTCGGGTTGTTGACGACAGTCGCGTACAAAATGGGCAGCGCGCCGGCGTGCTACGCCTTGGAGGGTGGCGTTGCGATTTCGGGAGCGCTGGTGCAATGGGTCCGCGACAATCTCGGAATGATTGAGAAGAGCGCGGACATCGAAACTCTGGCGCGCAAGGTGAAAGACAACGGCGGCGTTTACTTTGTTCCGGCATTTTCTGGTCTGTATGCGCCTTACTGGAAAGAAAATGCGCGCGGCGTCATCGCCGGTTTGACGCGGTACGTCAACAAAGGCCATTTGGCGCGAGCGGTTCTGGAAGCAACGGCGTTTCAAACGCGTGAAGTGGTGGAAGCGATGGAGAAAGATTCGCAGATCGCGCTGTCGTCGCTGCGGGTGGACGGAGGCATGGTCGTGAACGAACTCCTGATGCAGTTTCAGGCGGACATTTTGAACCGTGAAGTGGTGCGTCCCGTGATTCAAGAGACGACGGCGCTCGGTGCAGCTTACGCCGCGGGCCTGGCTGTTGGATTTTTCTCAGGCTTGGACGAACTGCGCACCAACTGGGCGGTGGACGAGACTTGGACGCCGCATCTTGCGGAAGCGGAACGCGAGGCGATGTACAAACAATGGAAAAAAGCAGTCACGCGCTCGTTTGATTGGGTTGATTCTTGATGCGCGCTGCAGAGTATTGCTCTGAATCTGTTCCACTCAAAGGAGATGGCTGAATGACATCACCCTTTCTCGGCGAATTTCTGGGCACGATGATCATTGTGCTGCTTGGCAATGGAGTCGTCGCCGGAGTGCTGCTGAAGCGATCGAAGGCCGAAGCCAGCGGATGGATCGTCATCACGGCCGGGTGGGCGTTTGCGGTCATGGCCGGCGTCTTCGTTTCGATTGCCTGTGGAAGCAATGACGCACACTTGAATCCTGTAGTTACGGTGGGCTTCGCGGTGCGCGACGCAAGCTTCGGGAAGCTCGCTCCCTATCTTGCAGCGCAACTCCTCGGCGCTTTCGTGGGAGCGGTTCTCGTGTGGCTACACTATTTGCCGCACTGGAAGGAAACACCGGATGCCGCCGCGAAGCTGGGCTGTTTTTGTACCGCGCCTGCCATTCGTAGCTTCGCTGCGAATTTATTCAGTGAAATTTGCGCTACGTTTGTTCTGGTGTTTGTGATTGGGGCGATCTTTTCAAAGAGAGTGTCGGCGACCGGTCCTGCCGCTGGATTGGGCCCTTATCTTGTGGGCAGCCTGGTGTGGGGCGTCGGGCTATCACTTGGCGGCACGACAGGCTATGCCATCAACCCGGCGCGCGACTTGGGTCCTCGCATCGCGCACGCCATTCTGCCCATCGCCGGGAAGGGAAATTCCGATTGGGGCTACTCGCCTGTTCCCGTTATCGGTCCCATTCTCGGCGGAGCGTTGGCGGGGTTGCTTCTGCGCGTCCTCGCCATTTTCTAAAGCACTGCTGCTTGCAGCCCGTTCGCAAGTGCAAGTAACCGATTCCGCATTCGCTTAACGTCCTCGGCACACCGGCCTGCCATGCCTGCGTTACTCTGCAATGGCATGGGAACGATCACCATAGCCCCACCAGAGGAGCGCGCTTCAACGCCTGCTCCATCCCATCGCCCGCAGAGTCCGTGGATCTATCGTCCGTGGATTGATTTGACGGTCGGCTGCGGGGCGTGGTCCGCGCCACTCTTGCTTGCGGGATTTTATTTTGCGAATTCCTACGGGCGCGCCTGGAGCGTGGCGTTTTATTTTCTTGCGTTGCTTTCCAACTACCCGCATTTCATGGCCACCGTTTATCGCGCTTACCACACGCGCGACGAGTTCGAGAAATACCGGATCTACACGGTGCACGTGGCTCTGCTGCTCGCGGTGGCTGGAGTCGTCACGCATGTTTGGTACGGGCTGCTTCCCTGGATCTTCACGCTCTACATTTGCTGGAGCCCGTGGCACTACACGGGGCAAAACTTCGGATTGCTGATGATGTTCGCGCGGCGCGCGGGTGTCTCGCCCACGGAAGCGGAGCGGCGCGCGCTTCGACTCTCGTTTGTGGCGTCTTACATTTTGTTGATGCTAAGTTTTCATACTGGACCGTCCGGCGATGCGCTGATTCTCTCGCTCGGGCTCGCGGCTAAATTCACTCTGCCTGCACGAGCAATTCTGGCGCTGTTCTTTGTCGGCGCCAGCGGCTGGGCTCTCGCATCGCTGGCGCGAAGAAGCAACCTCCGCACCATTCTTCCGGTGCTCACACTGACGGTCACTCAGTTTTTGTGGTTTCTTTTGCCCGCCGTCATCGAACTGGTCAGCGGCCGCGAAATTCCGCAGACGCGTTACAGCAGCGGTCTGCTCGCCGTCCTGCACTCCACGCAGTATTTGTGGATCACGAGCTATTACCAGAAAAAAGAAGCCCGCGCGGCCGGCGATTCCCATTGGTCGTTTTCTCGTTATCTGGTGACGCTGATTGCCGGAGGGATCGCGCTCTTCATTCCCGGGCCGTGGATCGTCAGCCGCATTTTTCACGCCGATTTTGCGGCGAGTTTTCTGACGTTTACGGCGCTGGTCAATATTCATCACTTTATTCTCGACGGCGCGATCTGGAAACTGCGCGATTCGCGAATCGCGGCGTTGCTTCTGGATGGCCAGCAAAAATCGTCAAGCGCCGGTGACACGAAACAAAGCAGTTTTGCGGCAGCGGCTCATTGGTTCACGGGAAGAGCGCCCGGTGCCCGCGCCATTCGCATCGCGACCGTCGTACTGTTATTCCTCTGGGCAGGCATGGACCAGCTGCATTATTGGTGGTTGAGCGAAGCGAGTGCCCTTCCCGCACTAAAACGCGCCGCAGTGTTGAATCCGGACGACAGCGCCGTGCAAGTGCGCCTCGCACGCGCTGAGCAACTCGTCGGGCAGCGCGACGCTGCGCTAGCGGCTATGCGGCGCGCGGCCGCCCTGAATCCCGCAAGTTTCTCGCTACAGGAATCCTACGGCCGTAGCTTGATCGAAGCGGGGCACGACGCCGACGCATATGCGCAGTTCCAGAGGATTATCACGCGATGGCCGCGAGACGCCAACGCGCTTGTCGACTACGGAATGCTGGCGCATCGCCTCGGGCATGACGAAGAGGCAGTGGACAACTGGCAACGCGCGGTCGATGTCGATCCGGGACAAGCCAACGCGCAGCTTTATCTTGCGCAAGTGCTCGATCAACAAGGTCAACTGCAGGCCGCGGCTCGACACTATCGCATGTACCTCGAAATCATCGCGGCACGCCAGGAGAAAAACCCCGCCACTGCGGGTCCGCTGCTTGCAGCGCTCATCAAAGTTGCTGACGCGGATGCCACTGTTCATCACGAGAGCGATGCGTCCAAAGGCTATAACGCGGCTGCCAGTTTTGCGCGGAAGACTGGTGAGAAGACGATGGAAAGCCTGGCCCTAATCCATCTCGCCGACTTGCAGGAGAAGCAAAGCGACATTCGCGGGGCAGCACAATCGTACCAGCGCGCGCTGCAACTTGATGCGGCGCTTTCCGATCCGCGCAGCGCGGCGTCCGACTGGTTCAACTACGCACAATTTTTGCGCAAACAGCAACAGTCTGAGCGCTACGTATTCGCCTGTTTGCTGCACGCGGAAAACATTTTGCAGAGCACACCCAGCGAAGAGTTCACGGTGATAACACAAGCACGCAAAGAAAGCGAAGCTCGTCTTGGGCAAGAAGCGGGCGCCATCCGGCGCAAGCTGGATGAAACTGTCGCGGAGTCTCTGACCCTGCAGGTTTCCGCGCTAGCGGCGACAAAATAGATCTGGGCGAGAAGCCACAGGCAGCAAGCCGCGCTTGAGCACCTTGCAAACTTCTAACGATACTTTATTTTTCCTGGCCGTAGTACGCGGCGCTTCCATGTTTTCGTAGAAAGTGCTTCTCGTGAAGATGTTTTGAAATTGGCCGCACTTTGGGATTCGCCGCGATCGTCTGAAAGGCCATCGCCGCAATCTCTTCCAGTACCACGGCGATGTGCGCCGCTTCCGCAGGCGATTTACCCCAGCAGAATGGCGCATGGCCGGCGACGAGCACCGCCGGTACATGAAGAGGATCGAGTTTCTTGAACCGCCGCACGATGACGTGGCCCGTGTTGGCTTCATAATCCGAGCGAATCTCGCCAGGCGTCAGTGGCTTTGTTACAGGAACCGGCCCGCGAAAATAGTCGGCATGGGTCGTTCCGAAGCATGGAATTTCTTTTTGCGCCTGGGCCCACGCCGTGGCGGCCGAGGAATGCGTATGCGCGATCCCGCCAATGACAGAGAAAGCCCGGTAGAGAATCAGGTGCGTGGCCAGGTCCGACGAAGGACGAAACGACCCTTCGACGGTTTTCCCTTCGAGATCGACGACCACCAAATCCTCGGGCTTCATCGTTTCATACGGCACGCCGCTGGGCTTGATCGCCACCAGCCCCTCTTCGCGCGAAATGCCGCTGGCGTTCCCAAACGTGTACAGCACCAGCCCACGCCGCACGAGCTCCAGATTCGCTTCCAAAACTTCCTCGCGCAACCTTTTCAGAATCATCCGTCGCCTTTAGATGCAGCCGCCGCGTGAGCAGGCAGAATAAGGAGTATTCGCTGGAAAAGGCAAGCCGTCACTTCGGCAGCAACATTCTTGGCGTTTGGATTGTCGCTCAACATAGGGAAATCCCGCCGCAGGTCAGGTCTACGCCGGAGTTTCGTGATGGAAAGCCGCCCCGATATGATCGAAATACTCAACTTGCAGGTCGAGAAGGAGTTCTTGCGTTTTGAGGAAAAGTCGAACCGTCGTAGGGTTATTTAGCCCTATCTGCATCGTTTGCTGAGGTGCTGGCACAACAATGTCAACGCAGATGAGGGCTAGTCGCACCAAAGAATTAGGCTAGCTCTTCGCAAATGTCGCTAAAACGGTCTTGGAAACCGTCATCCTCGTCCGCAGAGGGGGAACGCGGTCGAACCCTCGTCTTTGCCAAACGTTCGGCAAACCTCGCAGGTGAATAAGTAGGACGCCTGCCTCCCAAGCGGGTGCCCGAAGCCGACCACAATTGCAACAGGCAATAACAATGGGCCCTGGCCGACTGGGCCAGGGCCGCTGTGTTCAATGCGCTTCGAGCGTTTAGAGTTTTGTTTGGGTTAGGAGTTCTTCAACTTAGAACTCGCGCTGGGCAGCGTCCGCCTCTTCCGCCAGTTGGTTCACAACTCTGAAGAACTCCTTTGACTGCCCAACAAATAGGCCGTCGGCTGTGAACGATTGAATGGTCGCGACGGCGCCGCCAAATCTGTCGTCGAGCGGTCGAATTATCGAGACGTGGGGCAAATCCGCGTTAATGAATTCGCAGGGAACAGGAAAGATCAGGCTAGGCTGAATCGCCACATTGTTGGGGTTGCTGGCGCTGGGTGGCTGGTTGGGGTTGATGGGCAGAAAGAAATTAGGGAAGGTAAAACCTGTTGCCGGGTCGGTCACCGGAGCGACAGGCTGCTGAACGGCATTGCCGGCAAAATCAACCCACTCGAGGAAGTGCGCGATCTCGTCTCCACCAATGCCCTGAGTGATTTTCAACACTTCCAGGCTGCTGGCTTTGCGGCCGAGCGCCGGATATAGGCTGGATCCGCCTTGTTCGATGTATCCAAAGTGGAAGGCCGCGATGTTGGCGATAACCTGGATATGATTTGGGTCGTTGAAGTCGGCATTGGTGATGGGGATGGCGGTATGGTTGGTAATGGTCAGGGCTTGCGGAAAAGTCGCACCAAAGTCAGGGTTCTTGGAGCTGCGATAGCGGGTGAACCAGCTAGTGTCGACGTTGAGGTGCATGAGGTTGGTGAGGCGTCCGATGCCTGTGGAGCCCGTCGCTGTGCTGCCTGGGAGTTTACGGAACTCGTCGAAGTTGACGGACTGCGCGCCCTTGGATAGCAAGTAGGCGTTCAAGAAGGCCGCGTGGCTGACTTCGTCGAGGGTGTTGCTGGTGATGTATTGCGGGCCGTCACCGTCGAGTTGCAGGAAAGCATTCTGATAGCTGTTGCTCGGATTGGTCTGGAGCGTTTCCAGCGGTAGGTCGCCAGGAGTGAAACCGCCCAGCTCTGCATATTGAATCCAAAGGTCCGCTTCGATGAGCTCGGCCGCGAGCGCGAACCTGAGAATGGCGGCGTCGCCTGGTGTGAGCCGGTCGTCACTGTCGTGGTCGTGGTCGAATGCGCGTGCGTCACTACTTATTAAGCCAGCGCCTACAGCAATCGCGCCCCCTGCCAGCACTCCTCTCTGCAAGAAACTGCGTCGATCGGTTCCCTTCGTGAACACATTTCCCTCTTTTTTCATCGGTCTATCTCCATTTTTTGTTCGAGTCTTGAATTCCAGTGAAGCAGCACCCCAAAGAAATAAGTAGTTACCCCAAACATCGATCGCGATCATGGTTCTTGTGGATAGAAGTCCGCCCACCTGGCCGAGTACCCGACGAACCAGGCCGCTTCACAGCGGAGAAAGAGGAGCCAGCAAGCAAAGGCCGGCCCCTCCTTTTGTTATTGGACGGTGAGTGTGACGGTGGCTGAGTGAGTAAGACTGCCCGATGTGCCGGTGATCATCACCGTTGTCGCGCCTCGCTGCGTGCCGTTGCTGGCGCTGTTTGCGTTGTAGCCGCAACCACCTGCGGTGAGCAGGAGTCCTGCGACGATGAGTAGGGCGAAGCTACCCGCGAGAAAGTGGAACCATTTTCTCCCTTGGAGGCGTTGGCGGTTTCTCTTGCCCGCAACAAGCAGGCCGAAGAGTCCCAGGGTGGGCATCGGAAGCAGCGTAGCGAAGATGCCTCCGGTGGAGTTCTTCGCCATCCTCACTGCTGGATTGTAGGGTGACGAAGACGTCGTGATGGTCATGGTTGAAGTTGCGGTTCCGCCGCTTGCTGGCGAAACCGAAGCCGGCGAAAAGTTGCAGGTAGAGCCGAGTGGCTGACCCGAGCAAGAGAGCGTGACGGCGGAACTGAATCCATTGAGTCCACCGAGAGTTACCGTGAAGGCGGCAGGCTGCCCTGCTGCGATCGTCAGTGTCGATGGCGACGCAGCGATGCTGAAGTCTGCGCTGGCCGGCGGCGGCGTAGCATTCGCAGTTATGGCTGCGAACAGACCGTGCATTTCGTTGTTAAGACCCGCGGTGATGTACATGGTGTTGGGATTGCCGGATTGTGCTCCACCGCCACCGAACACCATGTCCCAGAGAGAGCCATTGATAATGGGTGCGCCGGTCGAATCTTTCATCTGGTCGACAAATGCGCCAGTGGAAAAGTTATAGGCGTTGATGGCCCCATCACCAAAATTTCCAACGAGCAGATCGCCTGCCAGTGAGCCGCCAAATCCCGCTGGTGGCACCACCACGCCCCAAGGGGCGTTCAAATGAGAGTCGCTAGTGACCCTGCTAATCATTGTGCCGCTCGTGCTGAAGAGGTCCACGAAGCCTGTACCAGGCATCTTTAGTGGATCATGCATGGGTGTGTCTTGAAGCGCGTAAGTCACTACGACCATGGAAGTGTTGTTGACGGTGATGACGTGGACGCCGAACGGAGCGTACCCGGGCGAACCGGAACCAACGGGTACTGCAGGCAGAGCAGGATCATTGAATGCGCCTGCACCCAAGGCCTGGGTCTCCTTGAAGGTGGTGTCGTAAACTTCGACCTGGCCGGAGCGGAAATTGGTGGCTAGTAGAAAACTGCCTGTCCCGTTGGTGACGAGTGCAAGGCCTTTATACACCGCGCCCGTTGCAGCGGTTGGCTTGGCCGAATTGTCCACCACAAGGATGGAGGATGCCCCGCCCGTCCAGCCCGAGATGGTTCCATCTTCTGTATCAAAAATGAAGAAACTGCTACTGCCGTTGATATTGAAGCCTCCGGCGGAATTGCCAACGCATCCCGTCGGTGTGGCGGGATTGGAACTTCCCGCTGGGGGCGCAATCGTAAAAGCTCCTTGTTCGGCTCCGGCGGCGTTGTATAAGGAGCTCACTCCAGTTGGGCTACCGTTGTCGGCAATCCAAATGTCCTGACCGGGGATGATACAGATACCCCACGGGTTAACCAGATTCGGATCAATCACGGGCGCCATGCCTGGCGTGTCCGAAACCAGATTGGTCTGCTTGTAACTGTTTCCTTGGGCTTGGGCACTTGGCGTGGAAAAGATGTGTGCGCAGACACAGACCAGCCCCAGCAAAAACACTCGTACTCTTCGCATGATTCTGAATTGCTCCTCTCATTCATCAGGCAGCCGTTTTCCGTATGCCTATGGTTTCTCCGCAGTTGGATGCCTCTCGAATGTCGGGAATAAATCAAGGGCGGGACAAGTCTTTATCAACTTGGAGGCCTATCAGTGAAAACGACTTACGAGCAAATATCACGGCTTAACGGCGCGGGATTGGCAACTCTTCCTGCCAACCTTGCTTCCAAAGGAAACAAGGTCCTCGCCATCAACGATATAAGCTATTCCGAATCCATCGTGCGATTTGGGACGTTCGAATTGGATCTTGCGTCCCGCGAATTGCGGAAGCACGGAATGCTTATGCGCCTGGAGGAGAAACCCTTTCACATCCTGCAGCTGCTGATCGAGCAGGCCGGGCGAGTGGTCACACGCAGAGCGTTACGCGAAAAACTTTGGCCGGACACGCATGTAGGCTACGACCAAAATCTCAATACGGCCGTCAACAAATTGCGCGAATTGCTGGGCGACTCAGCACAAAGCTCCCGCTTCATCGAGACTCTGCCCCGGCTCGGCTACCGCTTCATCGCTCCTGTTACGATCCCCGCGCGTTCTTCTTCTCTGAAGGCGAAAAAGATGCTTGCTGTTCTCCCCTTTGAAAATCTTGGAGGGGATCCGGGGCAAGAGTATTTCGCCGACGGCTTAACCGAAGAGATGATTTCTCACCTCGGCCAGCTCGATCCCCGGCGGCTCGGCGTGATTGCGCGAACCTCCACGATCCAGTACAAGAACACGCGAAAATCGATCACGGAAATCGCGTCGGAATTGAAGGTTAGTTACGTGCTAGAAGGGAGCGTACGCTGCGAAGGAAAAGGCGCTCGCATCACGGCACAATTGATCGAATCGCTCGATCAAACGCACCTATGGTCCGCCAGCTACAATCGCGATCTGAGAGACATCTTGAGCGTGCAAGCCGACGTAGCGCGTCAAGTCGGGCGAGCTCTATCCTTGGAATTGCTGCCCGAAGCTGCGGCGAAATCGCCGGCGTTCGACCCCACGGCGCACGAGTCATATCTGCGCGGACGCTTCTATTTTGGTCAGACGACGGAGGAGGGATTGAAAAAGGCGATCACCTCTTTTGAAACGGCGCTGTCCATCGAGCCAAACTGCGCCCGTTCCTATTCCGGTATTGCCGATTGCTGTGGCTTGCTCTCGTGGTTTGGTGCACTAACGCCCGAAGTAGCTGGCCAAAAAGCAGCGGCCGCGGCGAAGCGTGCGATCGAGATCGATGCATCCTTGAGTGAGTGCCATGCCTCACTGGCTCTTGTGCGCTTCTGGTACGAATGGAATTGGGAAGAGGCAGAACAGGAATTCCTCCGCGCCATCGAGCTGAACCCGAGCTACATCTCTGCTTATCAGTGGTACGCGGCCTTTCTGAATACGCAGGGCCGTTTTGAGGAAGCGCAAGCAGCGCAGAGATCCGCGAGGGAACTCGACCCTTTTTCGTTGATCCCTAGCATGAATGTCGCGGGTCCGCTGTTTTTCTCGCGGCAATATGACCGCGCTGTCCAGCAGCTCGTTGCGGTCCTTGAACAGGAGCCGCGGTTCTTCCCCGCCCTTGTGCAACTGGGCCGAGTTTACGTTCAAATGGGGCTATATGCTGAGGCTATTGCCACCTTTGAACGCGCGTTGCAGCTCTCTCGTCAACAGGAAGTATTGTCCGCGCTGGCTCATGCCTATGCTTTGGCTGGAAGGGCTGAGGAAGCGCGGCTTATTCTGAACGAGATGACGAACGATAAGAACGGACGCTACGTAGCTTCGCCGATGATTGCTCGCATTTATCTAGGCCTGGGTGAATTAGAAACCGCTCTCGATTGGCTGCAAAAAGGTCTAGAAGAGCGATCCTATTGGATGGTTTTCTTGAAGGAAGATCCTGTCTACGACCCCATCCGCACCCATCCCAAGTTTGCCGAATTGCTGAAGCTCATAGGTCTGGCTTCCCAGTTGGTGTACCAGCCTCGCTGACTTTGCCGCGGGTGGTGCGCAGATGAACTATGAACGCGATAACATTGTCCAGATTCGATACGGGACTTTGACCTCCGAGCCGGCGGATTCCGGGCGTCGATCCAGCTACAGTTCAGGATTTTTCTCCGCCCAATCCCGAAACTTGCAACGTCCTAATCCAGACTGACGGTCGAGGCTAGGTGATGGAGCTTCCCGGGTAGGCATCAATGCAATTTCTGCTTATTGATCGACAACAACCTCGCCCTTCATTCCTCTATGGCCAACCCCGCAAGTGTGACAGCACCTAAATGTATACGTGCCCGCTGTTTGCGCTAAAAACTCAATCGTCGTTGTCTCTCCTTTTTTGAGCTGCCAACAGTCTTGCGGTGCAGCAAAAACTAGCCCAGGCGTGCCGCTCTGGGCTGCTCCATCGGGAAACGTGCCGATTTTGAAACCGTGATCATGGTCGGTGGCAGTGATCTTGAGCTGAACTTTCATGCCCCTCTTTATGTGAACCGGCTCAGGAGAATACTCGTACTTTTTCGCGGTAACTTCGATCACCTGGACGTCTCGATTCTGCGCCGAGATCCGGCTAACCGGCAGACAGAATGCAACCAGCCAAAAAAACGCCAAGGTTTGCAACATGAAAAATGATGCACTTCTGGTCATCGAGCCTCCCGCTCGCTTGCAACGCGATCTTGATTTTCTATTCGCTTCTCTCCGGGGTTGTGTCACCTCCAAATTCTTCGGCTAGAATTTGAAAGGGAGTCTGGAACAAATGCTGCGGAGGCTCGCCTCTGCAACGCCCGTTAGCGAAGCCGTTGAGCCACTGATGCCCACCAGTCATTCGCTGGCGAGCGTCAGTGGCCGTCTTGAATCGGCACTAATACCTGAGAGTAAGCCCAAAGAAGAGGCGGCGGCTCGCTGCGATACTCGACCCGGGAATCGAATCCCCGGTCAGGCTCGGAGTGGCAAAGCCAGTGCCGAAGCCAGTAAGTCCAGCGTTCTCTATATTGGGAACCACTGTGGCGAAATTCGCATGGTTGAAGACATTTTCAGCCGTAGCTCGGAATTGGAGCGAGGCGCGCTCGTTAAACTTTACGTTCCTGAAAACCGAAAAGTTAGCAATGTTGGAGGGGGCATCCCGCAAGGAGTTTCGGGCCGCGTTTCCAAACGGCGTCCCGAACATTGTCTGAGCAATCCCGGTGTTCGCAATGAATCTGACTTGCTTGTTCGTCACATTCTGGGTGTTTCCGTTGTTTGCGGCGTTCAAGCTGATCAACTGATTCGGGCTCGCGGAACAACCTACACCAAGCAAGGTGCAGGCATCTCCGGCGAAGATGCCGACTGTATTTGCCAGAGCGCTTAGACTGCCCACGAACGGGCGAGCGACGCCTGCGCCGTTGTTGAAATCACCCAAGAAGCCGTTGTCGAAGCAATCGCATACTCCAGTCGCATTGGCAAAGGTCGGCTCGATGGGAGTATACGGCTGTCCGGAGGCCCAAATATAAGTGCCCGACAAACCCCATCCGCCCGCCAAATGACCCACCAGCCCATGCTGTGCTCTAAAGAATGGTAATTCTTCGGTTGCGGTAAGACTGAACTGGTTCGGGATGTCCAAACCGGAGAGTCCCCGCTCGGCATTCGCAGCGTTGAAAGGATCCTGAGCGAATGACGTTGTAGTGGCTGCCCCGTTTGAACCGAAGATTTCGCTGGCGTTGTCCAGGGTCTTGCTGAACGTGTAGGCCGCACGCAGCGTTAGCTGATTGAAGAGGTTGTGAGCGCGCAATTCCGTCTGAAGGGCGTTGTAGCTGGAGGAGGCGGAATTCTCTCTCGAGAGTAAGACTCCTTCGTTGCAATTCACGCGCCCGAAACCTGGCGCACCAGGCGTGGAGCATGCTGTCACACCTGCCGGCAGGAGGTTAGGGAACAACTGCGCTAGACCCGGATCGGCAGCTGTGCCGACAAACGGATTTGTGTTAACGCTCTGGAAGAGATCACTCGCGTGGTTTCCTGCGTACCGGATTTCAAACGCGAGGGTTTGGGACAACTCACGCTGCACGCCGAAGCTCCAACTTTGCACTTGGTCTGGCCGGAAGTTTTGTGGAATCACGGTCTGGCCGAAGTCACGTGGATCCAGTTGGCCCAGCGGCAACAGTGGGGCTGCCAATGCTCGTGCAGCAGCGCCCGTAGGATTGGCGGGGATGAAGAGAGGGTTGGCGGCTGTTGGAAGAAGCGAGGCCTGAAGAATGTTCGGAGTGCCGTCATAGTTGTTGAGATAGATGTTATAGAACGGTGGATCGTAGGCGAGCCTATAGCCGCCACGAATCACTGTCTTGCCGTTGCCAAACAGACGCGCAGCCCAGTGGGGTGTATATGCAAATCCAACGCTGGGCCCAAAGGCCTTCTTGTATACAGGGATGAGTGGCGTAGTTCTAACAGAAAGAGGCAAGGCCGGATTGAAGAGCGGATTGGGACCTGTTTCATTCTGAGTGGTGATCTGATTCAACACATTATTCGGCTGGCTAAAGTACGACCATGTGAGCCCCAGATTCAAGGTCAGGTTCTGCCTGAGCTTCAAATCGTCTGCGAAATATAGGAATGTGTCACTTTCCTTGAAATCGATTTTCGGATCGCCTTGGGCTATTACCAATTGCTGAGGCTGGCCAGAAACATAGTCATTCAGACTGTTGAAGACAAAGACGCCATTGATCGCCGGAAGAAACGTATTGGGTGACAATTGGTGGGTGAAATTCACTCCAGCCTTGAATTGGTTTCTGCCCACGACGTAGCTCCAGTTGTCCTGTACTTGCCAGGTATCTACAATCCGGCCCTGGGGAAAAGCTGCGCCCACGCCAAAACCCTGGGTCGCTGTTAGAAAAGTTGTATTTGCCAGGGCGTTCAAAATATTGCCATCGGTTGGAGCCGTATCATTGGTGCTACCGCCAAATTGAACGTTCTCCCGGCCGAAGCCAACGCGGAAGTCATTCACCATTCGAGTGCTGAAGTTGTGCGTCTCGCTAAGCAGAATGTTTTGGCTCAAAGCGGGAATATTTACGAAATAGCCGGCGACTGGATTATCGAAGTTACTGTTGATGTTGGTAGATTTATTGAATAAATAGCGCGCGGACAATGTGTCCTTTGATCCCAACTGATAATCCCAACGGGTCACCCAATTGTAAGCATGATTCGGGTTTGAAACAGTGCGAGTTACTCCACCCACCTCAACTCCAGGGCACCCGCCCAGCGTCTGCATTAAGAAGGTGTTGCTCGGCCCAGTTGGCGTTGCGACAGGATTTCCAATGGTCTCACCAAATGGTCCGAACCTGGTCAAGGCTGAAACTGCATCCGAGCTGGGCCCCGTCGCAAAACAGCCCGCCAGGGTGGCCAATCCAGCCGGCGTCGGCGTAAGATTCGAACTGTTATAGACGGTTGATGTCGAGACAATATCGGTATCGAAGCCGCCGAAGATAAACATTTTATCCCGGACGATTGGCCCACCGACAGTGGCGCCGCTGAACTCCTCGTTTGCGCGCGGCGGTTTGGTCGTACCAGATGCAATCGCTGTGCTGGTGAGGCTATTCAACACAGAATTGTTCTCGTTGCCATAGACACTGCCGTGCCAGTCATTTGTGCCGCTCTTAGTCGCGATGTTAACCACGGACCCGCCG
>Ga0206976_1012_pt1 | contig 64144 bp, 59 predicted proteins | sample Alteio_BWOrgHeat_82_FD_152926 | JGI IMG/M metagenome (GOLD analysis project Ga0206976, IMG submission 152926) | Enriched cells from forest soil in Barre Woods Harvard Forest LTER site, Petersham, Massachusetts, United States -... | ecosystem: Environmental > Terrestrial > Soil > Temperate forest >... | reverse complement strand
TGGATATATCAATCGCTGATCCAAAATAAATTTGATTTAGTAGTATCCAATGAAATTTTAACTGAATATCAGGAACAGATCAGCGTCAGATACGGTATTGAAAGCGCAGATGCTTCTTTGGACTTTCTGCTGTTACTTCCAAATGTAATACTTAAAAACCCTTCTTTTTTGTGGCAATTAATAGAAAATGATAAGGATGATAACAAATTTGTTGATTGTTATATAGCTGGTCAATGCGATTATATTATCAGCAATGATCGTCATATTCATCAAATAAAAGCCGGTGTATTCCCACAAATTGGGGTTCTTCGTTATGAAGAGTTTGAAGAGAAATATAAATCCTCTTTGACTTCCTGAAACGTCTTCTCTGATATTTCACAAAATATTAAAACAGAAATAGCAGTCTTTTCAAAGAAACATTTTACCAATCCCGGCGTTTGTATCGCAGAAGATTTAGTTTAGTTTTGGATAAAATTATTTGATGCATCGCCTTAATCCTAAGTATATCCGCATAGCGGGCATAATTATTATTTCCCTGGTTATCCTGTTATCAATTGGCGGTTATATCGCCTATACCAAGCGCGAAGCCTTGCTTCAACATGAGATCACAAAAGCAAAAGCAAAAGCAAAAAAGGATTATCATTTAAACGTTAATATCGGTTCGGCGCATTTTGTAGGTTTAAGCACCATATCCTTCTCCGATATTACTATAGTTCCCGATCAGCGCGATAGCCTGCTTTCCATCAAAAGTTTCCAGATCAGTGTTAAACTAATGCCGCTGATATTTGGCAATATCAAACTATCGGATGTGATACTCGAAAACGCACATCTGAACCTCACCAATATCAACGGGGTTAAAAACTTTGATTTCCTGTTCAAAAAGAAGAAGGATTCCACAGAAACTAAATCAAAGGCCGATCTTTCTGAGCTGGCCAATAACCTCATCAAACAGGTATTATACAAAATACCGGATGACCTGAACCTTAAAAATTTCCTGATCACTTTTGCAGGCGATAGCGCTAAATTAAAATTGCTCGCCCAAACTGCTATTATTAAGGACGGTAAACTCAACTCAACCATAAAGGTTGATGATAGCGTTGCTACCTGGCATTTTGCAGGCAGGATGCACCCGTCTGATAAGGACATCGATGTGCGTTTATATGCAGATCGCAAAAAAGTGGAAATTCCCCTGGTCGAAAAACGCTATCACCTCAAATTCAATTTTGACACCCTTACCATGCGCCTGCAGAAAGTGGAAAACAGCGATGGCATCACTAAAATATATACGTACTCATCCGTGCGTAATTTATTGATCAATCAGCCGGGACTATCATCCTCTGATATCACCTTACCAAACGGTTCTATTGACGCCAACATATTTGTAGGAAAAAACTATGTTTCGTTGGATAGCACTTCCCGCATTCACCTGAAAAAGATCAGCATCAAGCCCTACGTCAAGTACCAGCTTAGCCCGGTAAAAATATATACGGCAAAATTTAATACCGACTGGCTTAATGCCCAGGATGTATTTGATTCCTTCCCGGATGGTATGTTCGATTCGTTCCAGGGCATACAGGTAACCGGTAAATTAAAGTATCACTTTCACCTGTTTTTAGATACCTCGCAACCCGATAGCGTTCAGTTTGAATCAGCCCTAGGAAAAGAGAATTTTCACGTTACCAAATTTGGCAAAACTGACTTGGGCAGGCTGAACAAGGTATTTGTTTACACGCCGTATGAAAAAGGCAAGCCCATGCCATCGCGTATCATAGGCCCGCAAAACCCTGATTTTACACCACTGGAAAGCATTTCGCCCAACGTGCGCAATGCGGTAATGACCTCAGAAGATCCGTCGTTTTATACCAACCACGGATTTGTAGAAGAATCCATCAGGCGGTCTATCGCGACAGATTTTAAACAAAAGAAATTTAAACGCGGTGGCAGCACCATTTCCATGCAGCTGATCAAGAATGCCTTTTTAAGCAGGGAGAAAACCTTGTCGCGAAAGATAGAGGAGATTTTGATTGTGTGGGTGATCGAGAATGATAACATCATGTCGAAAAACAGGATGCTGGAGGTGTATTTTAACATCGTTGAGTGGGGGCGCAATATTTATGGCATCAGCGAGGCCTCCCACTATTATTTCGGCATCCCGCCTTCGGAGCTTACCCTGGGCCAAAGTATTTATTTAGCAAGTATCCTGCCCCATCCCAAAACAGGTTTATACTCCTTTTTACCCGATGGCAGCTTACGACCAGGTTTGGCGAATTATTTTAACGTCATCGGCAGGTTGATGGCCGGCAGGGGGCTAACTGAAGCAGATAGTACAGGGTATGGCTATTCATCTGTTCGTTTAAAAGAAAGTCTGCGCCAGGAAATCGCGCCGGTGCCGAGTTCAGTCGCAGATAGTTTGATGAGGCAAGCCAATGATGATGACGATGATAATACCCCCGCCATTGTACCAGCACCGCAACCCGAGAAAAAGCCAAATTTTATCCAGCGGTTATTCGGCAAAAAAGATACTACAGCCCGCAAAAAGGAAGAAGAAAAGGAATTGCAGGTTGATACCGTAGGTAAAACCAAAAAACAGATACGCCAGGAGAAACGCGCACTCAGAAAACTGGAAAAAGAGCGCCAAAAGGAATTAAAGGATAAGGGATTGCTGTAACGTGTTTCAAAAGAATGTCATGTTGAGGCACTCGAAACATGCGGGCAATGGCCTCTGCGCTCACCCTTCGAGTGCCTCAGGGTGACATCCCACCTTTTATTTATTACATAGACGATTTCCTGATAAACAGTTTCGATTTTAAAACATGGTGCTTCCTGAGCGGGGCAGGGGATTTTTTCTCCAACGCGTCAAACAATAAAGTGGCTGCTTTTATTCCCATTTCGTAAGCCGGCTGTGTAATAGTTGACAGCGGCGGGCACAACAAGGGTGCAATACCCAAACTTGAAAAACTGATCACCTTTAAATCCCGGGGTATGGATACATTGAGGTCGTTACACACATAGTATGTTGCAAAAGCAAGGCGCTCAACCGAGCTAAAAATTCCATCAGGTTTAATTTCCTCCAATACGTGTTTGATGATGGAATAATTGATCTTCTCATCCTGGCTGCAATCAACCACCAGTTCATCATCATAAGGTACCTGGTGTTTTTCAAGCGCATCCATATAACCCTGCATACGCACCTTACCAATGGAGATACTTTTATTCACTACCAGGTAAGCGATTTTGCGGCAGCCCGTTTCAATTAAATGCTCCGTGGCTGCAAAACTACTCTCGTAGTCATTAGTGGTTACTTTTGCTACATCAATATCTTCATATACACGGTCAAAAAACACTACCGGGATATTTTTTTGTTCCAGTTTTCGTAAATAATTGTGATCGTTCGCTTCACCGGAAACCGACATGATGATCCCATCCACCTTACCATTATTCAGGTAGTTCACAAAGGAAACTTCCTTTTCAAACACATCATCCGTACGGTAAAGTAAAATATAAAAACCCTTTTTCCGGGCGACCTCCTCTATCCCATTGATGGCCTGGGCAAAAAAATCATTAACGATTTCGGGTACGATAACAGCAAGGGTTTTGCTTTTTTTATCCCTCAAATTACTGGCGTAGTGGTTGGGCAAAAAATTATGCTCTTTGGCAAATGCCAGTATTCTTTCCTTGGTATCCTTGTTAATATCAACACTTCCGTTAAACGCCCGCGAAATAGTGGATGTTGATATTTTCAGCTCCTTCGCCAGTTTTTTAATATTAATATTATCCATTTTGGGTCAGCAAATAATAACAGCATTCAAATGTAATAAATTCAGTGGTGCCGTTGTAAGCAATTTAAAATCAATCCTTCTCCGATTTTAATCCTTTATTGCTCATACAAAATATAGGCGCTTGTTGCAGCAATAGGTAGCTCTGCTCCACTTACCTGTTTTATTCCTTTTTCAGCAATGGTATTTCCATCGGCCGCCAGCGTCCAGTTACCTGCTGGTATTTTAATTGTTTTATCGGTGGTGCTGCCATTTAAAACAACCAGTATGTTTTTCCAGCTATCACCATTGGCATTACCGCTTATCCGGTAAGCTATCACATTGGCATCGTTGGTATCTAAAAATCTCAGGTTGTTTTGTATCATTTCGGTCGATGGCATCCTGAACGCCGGGTGGGCCTTCCGCAAAGCGACCAATGCCTGGTAATAATTAAACACCTCCTTATATTTCGCCTTACGGCTCCAGTCTATCTGGTTGATGGAATCCGGGCTATTGTAAGAGTTGGCCACGCCCTGTTTGGTACGCAGTAATTCTGCCCCCGCGTGCAAAAGCACCACGCCCTGCGAGGTAAGCACAATAGCGTTACTTAACTTATCCATTTTGATCAGGTCCGCTTCCGAGGCATCCGGGTTTGATATCTTAAGCCGGTCAAACAACGTATTATCATCATGGCAGGATACATAATTAATGGTTTGATAAGGCTGTGCGGCCCACGATGCTTTGGAGTAATTGACCTTGCTGTAATCAACCTGTGCGTTTTGGGTCGATGCTACGATACCAAATTTCACACTTTCGGCTGTTCCGGGTGCGCCGCTTACAAAGCCTTTTGCTTTTACATCGCTCCAGCCGCCCCGCAGCCCATCCCGCATATCATCGCTGAAAACGGCTATTTTGTCCAGTTTTGAGGCATTAACTTTTACCGCGCGCAGGTTTTCGGCCAGCGGACTATTACCTGCTGTCCATCCTTCGCCATAAATAAATATTGTCGGATCAATTTTGTGCAGGGCCGCGCTGATGTCATTCATAGTCTCGATATCATGCACCCCCATCAGGTCGAACCGGAAACCATCCAGGTGATATTCTTTAGCCCAGTACACCACCGATTCAATCATATATTTCCGCATCATGGCCCTTTCAGAAGCAGTTTCGTTACCGCAGCCCGTGCCGTTAGAGTAGGCCCCTTTTTGCGTATGCCTGTAAAAGTACCCCGGCACAAAATGGTTAAAATTTGATGCCGTGTCGCTGGTATGATTGTACACCACATCCAATATCACCCGCAAGCCATTGGCATGAAGAGTTTGCACCATTTGCTTAAACTCGTGTATGCGCACATTACCATTGTAAGGGTTGGTAGAGTAACTTCCCTCGGGTACATTATAATTCAGGGGATCATAGCCCCAATTATATTTTGCGTCGGGTTTGGTTTCATCAATCGAATTAAAATCAAACGATGGCAGCAAATGAACATGCGTTACCCCCAATGCTTTAATATGATCCAACCCGGTTGATTCCCCGTCAGGGCTTTTGGTACCCGTTTCTGTCAATCCCAAAAACTTGCCTTTGTTTTTAATACCCGACTGCGGGCTGATAGACAGATCGCGGATATGCAGCTCGTAAATAATAATATCAGTGAAGTTTTTTAATGCGGGTTTCTTATCCTTTGCCCAGTTTTTTGGATCTGTTGATCGCAGGTCAACCACCATGCCGCGCTTCCCGTTTACTCCTACTGCTTTGGCATAAATATCGGGCCGCTCCTGCAACCACCGGCCATTGATGCAGGCCTGGAAAGTATAGTATTGGTTTTTAAGATCATGGTTAAGGGTAATGTCCCAAACACCCTGTTCAGCTTTGTTCAGTTTAATAATTTGTGTGGCTTTTCCACCATCGCCCGCTTCATATAGTCTTAACTTCACTGCGGATGCGGTAGGCGCCCATATTTTAAACACCGTTTTTAAAGGCGAATATTTAACACCCAGGTCGCTGCCGCTATAAACCGGGTAGTCATCATAGGAGAGTGTTTTTTTGCCTGGTGTAAATGATAGTAACAAAATGGATAAAAAGCTTAGTGTTAAAATAGGTTTTTGATAATTCATTGGTAATAATTGATCCTCCAAATAGAATTAAAATTATGCATAATTTGCTGACTGTTTGAAACAATTATGTTGCTTTTATTATTGTAGTTAAACCATGCCGTTCAACCCTATTTCATGAAGCCATTTGTTCTAAAAAAGTTTATCCCCTTTTTGGTGATTATCGTGGCATTTCTAAGCCCATTAAAATCAAAAGCTTATTCTGTTTTTGCACACGAAGCAGTAATTGATGCGAGTTGGGAAAAATCTATTCTTCCATTGCTAAAGGCAAAATACCCAACCGCTACTGACGCAGATCTGAAAGTGGCCCGTTCCTATGCTTATGGAGGATGTTTGATAGCCGACATGGGTTATTTCCCATTTGGAAATCCATATTTTACCAACCTGCTTCATTATGTTCGCAGCGGTGATTTCGTAGAAAACCTGTTTGCCGAATCACAGAATTTAAATGAATACGCCTTTTCAATTGGCGCGCTTTCACATTATCTCACTGATAAATACGGACACTCTTTAGGCACTAACTTAGCTGTTCCATATGTATATCCGAAGGTGGGGCAAAAGTTTGGCAGTGTAGTTACTTATGATGAGGATAATCTTTCACATAAAAGAGTCGAGTTTGCTTTTGATGTACTGCAAACGGCAAGGGGCAATTATTTACCACAATCATATCATGATTTTATTGGATTTAATGTGGCCAGGCCGGTATTGGAAAGAGCATTCCTTAAAACCTACGGCGAGGATATTAACCAGGTTTTTAGTGATCTTCCATTAACGATTTCAACGTTTAGGTGGTCTGTCAGGAGTTTGTTGCCTGCCCTAACCCGTGCGGCCTGGGCGACAAAAAAGGACGACATAAAAAAGCTCAATCCTGGTGCCCGAAGCCGCAAATTTCATTATAGATTAAAACGACGTGAATATAATGCTGAATTTGGCAAAGACCGGGAAAGGCCCAAATTTGGCGACCGTGTGCTTGCTTTTATCATTAAGATATTACCGAAAATAGGGCCGTTAAAATCGTTGAAGTTTAAAGATCCGGGGCCTGAAGGAGAAAAACTGTTCATCAAAAGTTTTGATACTACATTAGTGAACTATAGCATCGCTTTAAATATTCTAAAACTTAAAGATCATCTGGACTTAGCTGACATTGATTTTGATACTGGAAAAATAACCGCACCCGGAGAGTATGGTCTTGCCGATCAAACATACAGCGAATTGGTGATCAAGTTGCAGGACGAGAAGTATAATGATGTTACCGTACCCTTAAAAAACAATATCCTCTCTTTTTATGAAAAAGCGGACACTACTACCAAATCAAATGAGCGCAAAAAGGATAAAATAGACTGGAAAAAAACCTACCTGGCGCTGCAACAAATAAAGGTATTAAAACCTGTTCCGCTCGATAGTTTAAAGAACTACAAGGGCGGAAGCTATAAAACATCACCCGACAGCACGAAATGATCTTTAAGGATTGAATTGCTGGTCCATCCATGTTATCCTTTTCTGCAACCAATCTTTGGTGTAATTTACTTCACCTGTATAAGAGCCTGTTACCACCGGATTGGGCCATACATAAATACCCAGGATATCCCAACGGTTAAAATTATACTTTTGTGATTGGTTGATATAGGAAGCTGTTTGATCCATGAAAGTAAACAGTGCCGGTATTTTTTGTGCTTTAAGCGCGTTCCATTGGTTTTTTACTTTCAATGCGAAAGCCGGGTCCTGGAAAAGCCTGCCAAACCACACCGAGTTCCTGATCCACCAACCCGTTGGGTTTTTGCAATCGCTGTAATCGGTGTTACCTATTGCCAGGTCAAAATCCCATAATGGGCCCATACCCAGTTTACCATTCCGGTCTTTGTAGTAATAGATGCTGCTGAAGTCCTTCCCGTCATTATCCTTTACCAATTCTTTTACAAGATACCACGCAATAAAAGAATCTACATTAATATATTTAGCATATCCTACATTCGGATCTGCAAAAGTGGGCGAAAATATGGCCGCTTCCGTTGAATCAACATAACTGGTTATATAGGCTAATTGTTCGGGTGTTATTGCACTTGGAGTATTAATGGTCATTGGCAGGCCCTGTGGAGTATAAAAGTAATAATCAGCATCCAGCCTTTGGTCCAGTTCCAGCAAATAGCCACCGGTAATTGCCGCGCCTGAAATATCTGATGTCTTCATGGGTGTTATATTCACCCTGTTGGTATCAACTTCCACCTGCTGGGTAAGGTAATAGTTTCCTTCATATTCGCCGTTCATTACCAGGTCAACAAATCTACCCTTATAGCTGAAATCAGCATTAAATTGTTTACTCATTTCAAAAGCAAGCGCATTACGCATCAGGGTTTTATCGGAATAATTAGCCAGTAAAACCCAGTTTTTAGAGGTAGTGAAACCCGCCAAAGGTGTTTTTGAATTAAATTTTAACCGGTAGGGTTTTTTAGGCATGCCCCAGGTCGAGTTGCCCCGCCCCTTTATCTGCAAGTCAATACTGGTTACAGCTTGTTCAAATTGCGAGTTGGCATCAACAACTAAATTGCCTGTCACATATACGTCCTCTGAAACTACCGGCGCCGAGGTGGTCAGATAAAAAATGGGCATGCCGGAATATTTTAAAACATTTGCAGTATAGGTTTTAACCGAGCCATCCGCCTTAGTTAAAGTATAGTTGATAGGTTTTGAATAATCATTTACTGTAACCCCGCTGGTTTGCAAAACACCATTGGCGGTTAAAGTAGCACCGGTGGGTAGGGTGAAGGTGGCAGCAAGAGCGGTTCTGTCATCCTGAAGGGACGGCAACAATGCGCTTATAGTACCGTTGTCTACATTACAGGCTACATATTCATTTAATTTCCCAATGTTTTTCTCACTGGAAAAAGCAAAAGAGAAATCGGGTGATGGATTTGTAACAGCCACCTTTTTTTCCTTTTTGCATGCAGAAGCTGTGATCAGAAATAATAGCAGGTAGAAGAAGGTTTTATTGGTGAACCTGTATCTCATATTTATAATCTAATGGAATGAATTAATTGGATTTATCTTTAATTTCATTAGCAGTCAGCTAAGGAACTAAAGGCAAGGGGGCTTAAATATAGCCTATTTAACCATCACAGACAAATTATAGCCAGGACGACTTGCCTGGGATCGGTTTTATTTAAGCAGTAGCGCTTGCTTTAAAAAGATGCTTTTTAATACTTGCCAGCATCTGGTGGGGCTGAAAGGGCTTTAACATGCAATCAACAAAGCCGCTTGCAAGCAATTCGCTCAACATTTTCTGATCAACCAGCGAGGCGGTAAATGCAATTACCGGGATATCGGGATATAATTTTCTCACTTCAAAAATAGCCGTATAGCCATTCATCACCGGCATTTCAAGGTCCATTAAAATAATATCAAAACCCGGGTCCTTTTCAAGCACATCGAGCGCCTCTTTTCCATCGTAAGCGCACGTAACAGCAGCTTCAAAACCCGTCAGGATCTTTTTGGCTACCATCATGTTGATCTTGTTATCCTCCACCAGTAATATTCTTGTTCCCAATAAGTTGTCGCCCGTTTTAGCCTTGTTTGAAAATTGGTCGCGGGTTTTTGCGTAATCAAGCGTAAGGTTAAAGCTGAACTTGCTTCCTTTACCTTTTTCGCTAACCAATACCAGGTTACTGTTCATCAGTTTTAACAATCGTACACATATCGTAAGCCCTAAACCGGTACCTATAAAGTTTTTGGTGTTTTCGTCATAAACCTGCCAAAAAGTTTCAAATATCCGTTTCTGGTCTTTTGGGTCTATCCCTATACCGGTATCCTCCACACTGATCTCAACCTCTATAGATTTACCGGTCGTGTTTTTACAAACCGCTTCCAGCTTTACAAATCCATGCTCTGTAAACTTAAGGGCATTTGAAAACAGGTTATTAAACACCTGTATCAGGCGCAGGTCGTCGGCCATAACCATAACGTCTGATTTTGGGTCGATCTCCATTTTCAGCTCCAGTCCTTTTTCATGGAAAAGAGCGGCAAATGGAGTACTTGCGTTCAGTAAAAGCTGTTTCAGATTTAACTCAATCGGGTGTATCTCGAGTTTGTTCGCTTCTATCTTGTTAAAATCAAGTATGTTGTTCACCTGCTGCAGCATGTGATCCGAACAATATTTCAATACCTGCAAATATTCCTCCTGCTGGGCGGGCGTGTTGTCCTGCTTTAATAAATTAATTACGCCAACTATGCCATTTAAAGGGGTGCGCAATTCGTGGCCCATGGTAGCCAGGAATTGTGTTCTTGATTCTATCACCTGGTTACTTTGCTCCATCAGCTCGTCGATATATTTCTTCTCAAAAAAGATATAAGCCACAGCAAAAACAATGGTGGAAGAAATGGTGATGATCCTGTTAATGGAAGCCAGTTTTAATATCTGGTATTCGGTGAAATTTTCCAGGTGGTTTACATACTTATCAATTAAAATAGTAACGCCAAATGAAACGACTATGATAGAAATGTAAATAATGGATTCGCGGTATTGTGTTTGTTTCAGATTAACTATAATTGGCACCGCAACCAGCATGGGAAAGAAAAACAGGTACTGTTCCGATTCTATCCCCTCTAAAACGGCTTCCCAGATTATCAACCCACAAACTATAATTATTATAAATGTGGTTAAACTTTTAATATCGTCATTGTATTTTAAAAGGATCACCATCAATATGGCAAAGCAAAAACATGCCACTAAAAACGATGAGGCGTAAAGGCCCAAATAGGCGTTATAAATAGAAATGCCGATCCCGGTAAATAAAGCAGCAAGCCCGAGTTGATAGGCTCTTTTGGAAACATCTTTGAGATCAAAAAGCGGGTTCAAGTGCTTGTCATCAACTTTTATCACCCTGCGATACTTATCCGTAAAATTTTTTTCTACAGGTGGTTGGGATTCACTATGTTCGTTTTTGGTCACTTTATCCAGGTTTACAAAAGCTTTTAAAGCCAAATAATGCATATGCCCTGGGGTTGCTTTTGTTTAGTAAAGGTACAAAAAAGCAATTTGTGATAATATACCTGTAAAAAAATGGGGTAAATTGATGGGCGATTCTGTATACCGGAATTTTCAATGACTTAAGCCATTCCCTCTAAATCTCCGGAGCGGAATTAAAGGGATAATATATCAAATCAATTATCCGCAAACAATTCCTGCCGGTGGCTGGCTTCAATATTTAACCCTACTTCACCGATAAATTCATCCGGTAAGGTGGGACCGCTTAACTGCACCCATTTTTCATTTTTATTTAACTGTATGGTGGCTATACCTATATTATATAATAGTACTTCGTAATTATCGTCGCTTTGAATCACTATGCAATGCAACATTTTATCGTTGAGTTTAATTACCAACTTCAACCTATCATCGGGTTTCATTTTCTTTTTATCTAATTTAGGTGAGCGGTCTATCCCGTTCATTTTAAGTTAGATGTAAATTTTGTTCGACGGTTTAGTACGAATTCTAAATAATTTTCAGACAGAAATGACCGATCAAAAAATGCCTCCCGGACTCTATGTAAGCCCCTATTTGGAAAAGAAGATCGAAAAAAATCATAGATGTAGCAACCCCGGCCAGCAGGTTGAAGGAAAAAGTATCAGGAGATCGGACCAGGTTAGCCCAACATTATCAACTTATTCTTTCTTTTTTGGAGGTGTATCCTGGTCAACATTCAGGGTAAAGGATGGCTCGGCAGCATCCATTGCCTGTTGCAGCAGATCAGTATTTGGCGAATCGTCTTCCTTAGTCAGCAAAAAATTTTCATCCAAACCATTTGAATGGATGTCCTGCTGACTTTGTTGATCATCTTGATCTGAATTTTCAGCATCGTCAACAGGTATTTGGTCGTCGGGATTGATCATAGTTTTTTTGTTTATGCAATGCTAAATTACAACACTCTCCGGCAATTGTTGTTTGTTTTTTTAAACTAATTCTCCCTGCCAAAATTTGTATAAGCAAGCCCAATGAATGATCGTTTGGTATAATTTATTTAACATAATTTTAATAATAAAGTAGAATAAATTTTCATAACTTGGTGCCTTTCAATTAGATATGGATGGAAACTTCAGTAAAAACTGTCCGATATTAAAAATTGAAACAGGGGTTATAATATTTTCCCAGGGGTTAATAAATTTAAACTATTGGTGGTGAAAGAGATGAAATTTCAGGTACGCGCCTGTGCTTTAGTATTGCTGATGATGCTGTTTCTTTTTGCAGATTCATGCAATAAAGGTTCCGTTGTACCCGTGAGTTCCACAGATGACGGTAAATCTAACCCTTCTACAAACAAACCAGCAACTTCAACAACAACAGGTTCTGGTGCCACCTCAACAACAACAAGCGGGTCAACTACCGCTACGCCGGTTACTTCAGCATCACCTATAAATTACACTCCATCGGGTGTAATAAGCCTGGATGGCTCACATGATATAACCATAAGCGGTAAATCTATCAACGGGGGCCCGGTTCCGGCAATTTCTTTAAGCAATTGCTATAATGTGCATATCACTCAAAATAAATTAGGTAATTCAACCGATGTGGGTATAAAACTGTTCAATTGCAAAAATATAACCATAGATTATAATTACATCACCAATGTAAGCGGGGGCGTTTATGTTGTACAATCATCGCAAGGCGGTATTATTGTTAACAACAATCAGTTTTTGAATATGAACGGCCCATCTCCACGCGGCCAGTTTGTGCAATTTGATAATGTAAGCGGCCCTAATAATTCCATTAGTTATAATAAAGGTGAAAATATTTCCGGCCAAAGTAATCCGCAAGACGCTATAAACTTATTTATGAGTAATGGTACTGCTGCAAGTCCTATACAAGTAACGGGTAACTGGATAAGAGGCGGCGGCCCCAGTACCACCGGCAGCGGCATTATGTTAGGCGACTATGGTGGCTCTTATGAGGTTGCCTCCAACAACATCCTGGTTGATCCCGGACAATGCGGAATGGCTATTGCAGGAGGGGATCATATGTCTATCATAAATAATTCCATTTATGCAAGGGCTCAGTCTTTTACCAATGTGGGCATATATGTATGGGGGCAAGCGGGATATGCGATTACCAACAGCACGGTAAGCGGCAACAATGTCAAATTTATAAGTCAGCAATATGGCGAAAACGATAGTTGGCTCGCCTCCGGCACTCCTATCCCGACCGGGTGGAACACAAACATCTTTGGGGCAAATATTACTTCTTCCATTCTGCCATCTGTTATCATTACACTCTGATTATAATTTAACAATCAGATTAATTTTCCTTTAACGCAATAAAAATTCTTTCTAACACGTTAGATTAGCTTTATAATTAAATAGTTTCCTTAATTAATTTAGATTTATGAGCCCAAAAAAACTTATGTGCCGTTTAGGCCTTATTGCGTCCTTTATGTTTATTTTCTCTATTACATCATGCCAAAAGGACGCCACAACAAACCCCTTAACTGAAACAAATACCGAAGGATCAAAAGCCTCAACATTAACGGTTGATGCCATTAAAGCAACTTCATTAGCTATAAGCTATACCGGGTTCCCTACGAGCTGGGTTACAGCATCCCCAATAAACCTGAATGGTTCACATGATATAACCATAAGCGGCGAAAAAATTGCAGGCGGCAATGTCCCTCCAATTACACTAAGTAATTGCTATAATGTACACATCACAAAAAACAAATTAGGTAATTCTACAGCTGTAGGAATTTATTTGATCAACTGTAAAAATATAACCATTGATTATAATTATATATATAACGTGAGTACAGGGGTTTATGTGGAGAACTCTTCTGGCGGGGGGCTTGTAGTAAATAACAACCAGATTAAAAATGTAGTAGGCCCGACTCCCCGTGGACAGTTTGTCCAGTTTAATACCGTAAGCGGACCAAATAATATTATAAGTAATAATGCCTGTGAAAATATTGCAGGTTACAGTAATCCCATTGACGGCATTAGTCTATTTATGTCTAACGGTACTGCTGCAAGCCCTATCGAGGTTAATGGCAACTGGATAAGAGGCGGCGGCCCCAGTAACAATGGCAGCGGTATTATGTTGGGCGACTATGGTGGCTCTTACGAAGTTGCTGCTAACAATATCCTGGTTAATCCCGGGCAAGTTGGAATAGCCATAGCAGGAGGCGATCATATGACCATTACCGGTAATACCATTTTTGCTAAAGCCCAGTCCTTTACTAATGTTGGCATATATGTATGGGGGCAAGCAGGGTATGCGGTTACCAACAGCAACGTAAGCTATAATAAAGTTAAATTCATGAGCGCGTCAAACCAGGAAAGCGATGACTGGCTGGCTTCGGGCACACCCACCCCAACAGGATGGAGCACCAATACTTTCGGCGCCAATATTACTTCGTCTATTCTGCCTGCGGTGATCACTACATTTTAAATATTAACCATATACCGGTTTAATACCGGGCAAAACAAAGGCCACCTCTTTGGGTGGCTTTTGTTTTTATTGTCGGGATGAGAAGATTCGAACTTCCGACCTCCAGCACCCCATGCTGGCGCGATACCGGGCTACGCTACATCCCGAAAATGATGGATTGCAAATATATTAATTGTGGGAAGAATCTGAAATGGTATTCAAGCCAGGCGCTTGTTAATTTTGTTTCTTCAGTGATGCATTGAAAATAAACACGGCGCTTTTATAGTGAACATTCTTTGCTGCACTGCCCGGTTTGTAGGTATATGACCAGGCAATGTTGGAGGAATACCCCGATCTGCTCTTAACCTCCTTATTTATATTACTGGCCTTATAGTATTTTTGTATAGCTTGTTTATTATTCGATGCGACCTGTTCTGCATGGGTGCCTGTTGTATAATATAAACCCAATATCGGAAATGGGGTGCAAAACTGGATGATCAATACTGCCCAAATACCCAATTTAGCATTAAAAAGACTGTTTCGCCTTGCCAGCTCTAAGGCAACAATAAAAGTTGTGAACCATATTGCCACTATAAAAAGAGTGATAAAAAAAGATGTGTTGCTATCCGGTGTTGTTTCGCTTTTATCATATTGGTAAAGCAGGAAAGTCAACAGGTTAGCTATTACTGCCAGTATGATAATGGATCGTAGTCTATTCATTTAGTTTTGTGAAGATAAGAATGTTATTGCCGATGTAATAAATTTAATGCGTTATCAATTAAGTCTGTTGTTTTTTGACTTAAATAACTAATCATAGTTTAACTAATATAGATAGGGCATGCTGATATTGTTTAAACACTAATTTTCTCAAATGGTTTGTTAACCAATAACTTATGTGCTTGTCTTTTATAAGTTCCCGTGCTGTTGGAGATATTTAAAGCTGATGCCTTTCAATTATTATCGGAATGTTTAGCATATTACACTGCTTATATTGCACATCTTTACTGAAACCAAATATATTAATAGGGGATGCTATTGAAAGGGCGGCCTGAGTTGAATAAACAAAGCACAAGTTAAAATCTTTATCCACTGATGATCGTATTACCAAAAGGGCATTATTCCCTCATGTTTTTAATTTGTGCATTGCTCATTCTTCCCGGTTGTAAAAAGAAAATAATTCCTGCCCCGTCTACAGTAGCTACCTTACAATCAACAGCTCCTTTTCCTATAGGTGCAGCAATCAATCCCGACTTGCTCAAAAATAATTACGGTTACCTCGCGGTAGTAATGAACGAATACAATAGCATCACAACTGAAAATGTGCTCAAATTTAACGCGGTTGAGCCACAACAAAACCAGTTTGATTTTGCAGGTGGAGATTATATCATGGCATTTGCATCGCAGTATAAAAAACGTGTTCATGCACATAACTTCATTTGGAACCAGGCACTCCCCGACTGGGTGATCAATTTCACCGGTGATTCCATTGCCTGGGAAAATCTTTTCAAAACTCATATTGAAACAGAAGCAGCCCATTTTAAAGGTAAAGTGTCCTCATGGGATGTAGTAAATGAGGCGATTCGCGATGATGATGGCACTTTACGAAACCAGGATGTTAATCCCGGTGACGGAAGCATATGGCGCAGGCATTTAGGCCCCGATTATATTGCCCGTGCTTTTCAATACGCGCATGAAGCTGATCCGGGCGCCCTTTTATTTTATAATGATTATGGACAGGAGTGGAACGGTATCAAACTTGACGCGATAATAGCCCTTGTAAATAGTTTGAAAACAAGAGGTATCCCGATAAGTGGTATCGGCATGCAAATGCATATCGATATCAATGCTGATAATGGTAATATAAAAACAGCATTACAAAAACTCGTAGCTACAGGATTGAAAATTCACATATCGGAACTCGATATAGCAGTAAACCCCGATAATGATCCCAACATAGTGTACAGCAGTTCGCTACAGGCTGCCCAGGCAGCTAAGTTCCAGTATATTGCCGAAACTTACCGGGCAGTTGTTCCGGGTGCGCAGCAATATGGGATTACGACCTGGAACGTAGGTGATGCCGATAGCTGGATACCTCAATTTTACAACCGAAAAGACTGGCCACTTCCGTTTGACTCCAGCTATAAAAAGAAGCCCGCTTATTATGGCTATCTGTTAGGATTAAAGGATTAAACAGGTTGTACCTGTTGCTCGCCAAGAGCTGGCATAGGCTGCTCTTTTTTGAGTGCGTTTTTGCGCAGAAAGCGGAAATGAAGCAAACCGATCAACAATGCAAATATTCCTTCGGCCAGCATCGTATCGGGCGTTCCTATCCATTTGGAAAGTGAGCCGATCAATAAACCGCCAAGCGGCTGCATACCAAAGAAAGCCATCGCATAAAAGCTGATCACCCGGCCACGCATATTGGGTTCCACGGTAGTTTGTATCAGCGTATTGCTTACCGTGACCTGCGACATCATTCCAAATCCTGCAACCGTAGCAAATACCAGGGCCAGCGGGTAATTGCCCTCGTGCGAAAACAGGACAAGCCCTGTACCGAATACAAGCGTATTAATAGCCAATATCTTTTTTAAGTTACTTCCCGGCTTTAATGAAGCCAAAAAGATAGCCCCGCCAAAAGCGCCAAGGCCAATTACGCTGTCGATAATACCAAATGTGGATGCCGTTCCTTTAAAAATATCTTTAGCGTAAACCGGCAATAGTGTACTAAACGGGAGTACAAATAAACTGATGAGCCCCAGCATCATGATCACAAAAGCGATGGAAGGCGTTTGTTTTAAATAAAGAAATCCCTCATTCAATTCGCCAAATACATTTTTGGTGTGCACCTGTTTGATGTATTTTGGAAGTTTCATCAATAATAGTGAACCTATTACAGCTAAAAAACTTAATGCATTCAACAGGAAACATACACCATCGCCAAAGTTTTCGAGTACAAACCCGGCTATCGCCGGACCAATAAGCCGCGATAAATTAACCATTGACGAATTAAGCGCCAGCGCATTCGGCAGATATTTTTTATCGTCGATCATCTCATATACCAACGATTGCCTTGCCGGAATATCAAATGCGTTGATCGTGCCCAGCAATACGCTCAAAGCCAATATTTCCCAAACCGCATAATGGCCCAAAAGAATAATGATCGCCAGTATAGATGCTTGTATCATAGAAGCTACCTGGGTGGTGAGCAATACTCTGAAACGGTTATACCGGTCGGATACTACACCACCCAACAATGAAAATAAAAAGGAGGGGAACTGGCTTGCAAACAATGTTAACCCTAACATAAATGTTGAATGGGTAAGTGAGTAAATAACCCAGCTTACTGCTGTCTTCTGCATCCATGTTCCGATCAGCGAAACCGATTGCCCTATAAAATATAGCCGGTAATTACGGCTTTTAAACGCCTCAAATGTTGTTATATTCATCTATACCCCTTCACATTATTTATATTAAACCATTTATTCAAAATCAACCAGCTTGGTTAACGGTCCTATTATTTTTTTAAGAAGCGCCTCTTCTTCTTCATTCAAAGTTTCTTTTATCGCTTTTGCCAGCCATTCGTCACGCTCGCTCCTTACCTTCAAAAATATTTGTTCACCGCTTTCTGTTAGTGAGATGTTCACTTTGCGCTTATCCGTTTCTGATGCGGTCCGGATAATAAACCCCAACGCAAGCAAGTGGTTCAGTATTTGTGACATGGATTGATTGGTGATCTTTTCCATCGAAGCCAATTCACTCGGCAATAATTGTTTATGCTGATACAATAAGGACATAGTTGAACGCTCCGTAAGCGAGAGCATTTGCCCGGTAACTGATTTTTTGCGCAGTTTTTTTATCAGCCTGGCAACTACCGTGCGCAGATCTGATGCCAACTGAAGATCATTATTTTGTGTCATGATAACTTGTAAGTAAAACTAATAAGTTTACCTTACAAATATAGACCATTCCTCTTATTTTATAAACTGTTAATTATCATTTAAATGTTATAATTTTGATTGATTTGTTCCGTTAAACATTGTCTGCCGGTATTCATTGCTGATTAATATGGGGTCGTCTGAAAATTATGAGTTATTAATCGGGAAGATCAATACTTTCATCAGGAAGTATTATTTCAATAACCTTTTACGGGGATTAATTTTCTTAGGCGCGAGCTTGTTTTCAGCCTATATTGTTATTACCGTAAGCGAATATTTTTGGCATTTCAATACCGTATTCCGCACTTTTCTTTTTTACTTTTTTATCCTGCTGAACCTGGGTTTGATAGCCTGGCTCATCATTCCCTCGCTGTTGGCGTGGCTCAGGTTAGGCAAAACTATTACTCACGACCAGGCCGCCGAAATTATAGGCCAGCATTTTTATGATGTAAAGGATAAACTGCTGAACACCCTGCAGTTAAAAAAACTAACTGAGGCCAACAATGAACACCGGGAACTGATAGAAGCCAGCATTAACCAAAAGATAGAAACCTTAAAGCCGGTTAGTTTCCCTTCGGCTATTAATATTAAAGAAAACACCAAATACCTGAAATGGGTGGTGTTCCCGGCAGCGGTAATTTGCATCATCGCCCTGGCTGCTCCATCCGTATTAACAGAAGGCACCAAAAGATTGATAAGGCACAATGAATATTTCGCCCCGGTGGCACCCTTTAAATTCATAGTTCTCAACCGGTCATTGTCTGCTGTTCAGGGTGAAGATCTGAAGTTGGATCTGAAACTGGGGGGCGATAAACTACCCGCTGACATCTATATCGAAACTGCCAATAATACCTTTAAACTGGATAAGGACAATATCAGCCGGTTTCATTACCAATTCAGCAACTTGCAGAAGAATACTACTTTTCGTTTAACCGGTAATGGGTTTTCCTCCCGGGCTTATGAAATAAAGGTTAATCTTAAACCATCCCTGCTGCATTTTGATGTGGATTTGAACTATCCTGCTTATCTGCATAAAAAAAATGAACGCTTGCTCAATGCAGGTGATCTTACCATCCCGACAGGAACAACAGTAAGGTGGGAACTGCATACGCAAAACGCCTCGGAAGTTTTATTTGACATCAACAACAGTCATTATCACATCACGCCCACGTCAAACGATGTGTTTGAGCACAGTGAGCGGGTTTATAAAAACATCTCTTACAAAATAGATCCTTTAAACAGTTCGGTGAGTCATGGTGATTCCGCATCGTATCGCATTAATGTGATAGCCGATGAACCACCTGCCATCACCGTGAATGAAAAATCTGATTCCATCAGCAGCAAGGCCCTTTATTTCGATGGTAAGATCCAGGATGATCATGGTTTTTCATCTCTTACGTTTAATTATAAAATAACCGCATCGGGTGATAAAGGTGCTGAGCATACCATAAGCAAGGCAGTAAAGTCTGATCTGAGCAAAACCCAGGCTGATTTCTTCTACTATTGGAACCTTAAAGACCTCGGCGCAAAACCCGGCGATCAAATATCTTATTATTTCGAAGTAGCTGATAATGACGGTGTATCTGGACCAAAAAAAGTACGCTCACCCGAGCATAAGTTAAACATCCCCGACCAAAAGGAATTGAACGAACAATTGAATAATGGCACACAGGCGGTCAAACAAAAAATGGAATCGGCTATTAAAATCGCCGGGCAGGTAGAGCGTGACGCCCAAAAGCTGAACCAATTATTATTAGATAAAAACACATTATCATTTGACGAGAAGAAGCAAATAAACGACCTGCTGCAAAAGAAAAAGGAATTAGACGACCTGGTTAAAGATATCCAGGATGAAAATAAAAAGAACCTGTATAACCGCCAGGAAGACCAGCAGCAGAACAAAGACCTGATGGAGAAACAAAAGCAGATAGAAGATCTGTTTAATAATGTGCTGGATAAAAAGACGCAGGACATGCTGAAGCAATTGCAGGCTTTGATGGAACAGGAGCAGAAAGATGCTACGAGGGATGAACTCTCAAAGATGCAAATGGATAATAAGTCGCTGAAAAAAGAGTTGGACCGTATATTAGAGTTGTATAAAAAACTGGAATTTGATCAAAAATTAAATCAAAACGTAAATCAACTTAATCAATTGGCTGATCAGCAGCAAAAATTAGCCGATCAAACCAAACAAACAAATGCCCAGCAGCAATCGTTACAACAACAACAGCAGAAATTGCAGCAGGATTTCCAGGATGTAAAAAAATCATTGGACGATCTTCAAAAAACAAATGAAGAAGCCGAGCAAAAAAATGATTTTGAAAACCCCAAGGAAGATGAGCAAAAGATAGACCAGCAAATGAGCCAGAGCAGTGATGATCTGCAGAAGAATAATAAGTCAAAAGCAGCACAATCACAGCAGGAAGCAGCTAAACAAATGCAACAGCTGGCCAGTAAATTACAGCAAAAAAATGAGGAAGGCGAGGATGCCCAAAGTAATGTTGACGCACAACAACTGCGCGAATTATTGAAGAATGTACTTAACAGTTCTTTCGAACAGGAAAAAGTGATGGAAACATTAAAAAATACTATGCCATCTGACCCGAATTATATTATATTAGCACAAAAACAAAAAGACATAAAAGATAATTTAAAAACAGCAGAAGACAGTTTATATTCATTAAGCCGGCGGGTTCCTCAGATACAATCGACTGTTAACCAGGAGATCGCCAGCATAAATAACCATATTGACCAGTCGTTGGAGAACCTGGGCGACCGCCGGACAGCAGAAGCTAACCGGAACCAGCAATATTCAATGACCTCAATGAACAACCTGGCTTTGATGCTAAACGAAGCTCTTGAGCAGTTACAAAAATCCCAGAAGAACGGGAAAGGCGGTAAGGGTAAATCAAAACAGCCCTCGTTATCGCAACTAAATAAGATGCAGCAGCAGCTGAACCAGAACATGCAGCAAATGCGGGATCAGCTTCAAAAGCAAGGGAATATGTCGCAAAGCCAGCGTAGCGGAATGAGCGAACAGTTAACAAAAATGGCCCGCCAGCAGCAAATAATAAGGCAGGCGCTTGAGAAAATTAACCAGGAGGAAAATAAAGACGGTACCGGCAGTTTGGGAAATTTGGATAAAATTTCAAAAGAAATGGAACAAACTGAGGATGATATCGTAAACAGGAGAATAACGGATGAAGTGCTAAAGAGGCAGCAACAGATCCAAACCCGAATGCTGGAAGCGGAAAAGGCTGAGCAACAGCGGGAACAGGATCAGCAACGCGAAAGCAATGCAGGAAAAGATATGCCACCGGGGTACATTAAAGCGTTACAAGACTACCAAAAAACTAAAGAAAAACAGACCGAGCAGATTAAGACAGTATCTCCGGCACTTAATTTGTATTATAAACAAAAAATAAAATCTTACTTTGATCAACTTAATGCCAAATAGTATGCAAGAAGCAAATGTCCAAACCAGCGAGCTTTATACTTTACAGCTGCCTTCAAAACCTGAAAGCATAACCCTGCTGGAAAATTTGATTGAACTTATCGCAGATAAGCACCAGGTTAGCGAGGATACCTTCGCCAACATGATGACTTGTTTGAATGAGATCGCTATCAATGCTATTATGCACGGCAATAAAATGGACGCCAACAAAAAAGTAATCGTAAATGCCGAAGTAGATTCCAAACGCGTAATATGGACAATTACCGATGAGGGAGAAGGCTTTGATTACGACCATCTGCCTGATCCAACAGCAGAAGAAAACCTTGAAGCGCTTACCGGCAGGGGTGTTTTTATTGTAAAACAACTGGCAGACCAGTGCGTATTCAATTCAACAGGAAATGAAGTTGAGCTTCATTTTAAGATATAATGCCATCGATAAATTTTTTTGAAGAAGATATCAGTTTCAAATTAAAAGATAAAAACAAGGTTAAAGCCTGGGTTAAATCCACTATTGAAGCTGAAGGCTATAAACTCAACGAACTAAATTATATTTTCTGTTCAGACAGGCATTTGCTGCAAATCAACCAGCAATACCTCGATCACGACACTTATACAGATATTATCACCTTTGATAACTCAGAAAAAGACAGGGTTATTGAAGGTGATATTTTTATATCCATTGAACGTATCCGCGAGAATGCCATAAAATTCAACTCAGGTGAAGTAAATGAATTACACCGGGTGATCATTCACGGTGCGCTGCATTTATTGGGTTACACCGACAAAAAGGCAGAAAACAAAAAAACAATGACAGGTAAAGAGGATCATTATTTAAGTATGCGAAATTTTACATAAGGCAGATAGTGATTTTCGGGTTATTAAGACTTAATTTTACGCTACTATTTAAAAGCGAAACCAAATTTTAAACCCATGAAAATACTTGCAATCTTTTTAACCCTGTTATTTGTTGCCCCCTCTTCTGTGTACGATTTTAAACTAAAAGACATTGATGGCCAGGCTTTTTCACTTGCCAAATACAAGGGTAAAAAAGTTTTGATCGTAAATACAGCATCAAAATGCGGCTTTACCCCACAGTATGCCGAACTTCAGAAACTGGCCGATCTTTACAAAGACAAAGTAGTGGTAGTAGGCTTTCCTGCAAACAACTTTGGCCAGCAAGAGCCGGGAAACGCAACAGAGATCAAAACCTTTTGCCAAAAAAATTATGGCGTAACATTCCCTTTAAGCCAAAAGGTGAGCGTTAAGGGTGATGATATCGACCCTTTGTTTAAATTTTTAACATCAGCGCCAAACCCCGATTTCACAGGTGAGATCAAATGGAACTTTGAAAAATTCCTGATCGATGAAAATGGTAATCTTATTCATCGTTTCCGTTCACAAACCACCCCATTATCTCCTGAATTAACAAAGTATTTGTAATTCACAGAAGCAATACAACAAAAAGAGGCGCTCCATTTACACGGAGCGCCTCTTTTTGTTGCAACAGTCTTATAATTATTGCTGAGCCTTTTTGGTAGAGTCCTTCTGCATTTTTTGGACCTTTTTTACACTCTTAGTGGAGTCCTTTTGCATTTTCTTTATGTTATTAAGGGAGTCTTTTTTCGCTTTAGCGGCCTTTTTCTTCTTATTAAAAAATCCTTTTAAAAGAAAATTATGCTGGGCAGCAGTAAGGTCTTCATTTAATGTGGTAGTGGTTTTATGAACATTTGCCATGGTGGTTTGAGCTTGTTTCACCGTATTCTCCATGTTTTTAGCCATTTTATCGTTATTCAGCAACCTGCCTATGCTTCCTTTTCCACTGTTTACTTTGTTTACTATCGAGGCGAGCCCTTCAACCAGGTCACCGGCATTATCAGCTATTTTAGTAAACTTAGCTATTATCTTATCTACATCCAGCGGGTTAACTACGGCCAACTCTTCTCCACCAGAAACTGCTGCATTTGTTGTTCCGCCACCGGGAGCTATTACCACTAATTTATCGCCCATTAACCCATCGCTGCCTATGCTTAGCTTAGCATCTTTTTTAATGAATTTTTTTACATCGTCATTCAAAGTCAGGGTTACTTTTACAGAGCTGTCAGTCATTATTTGAATATCATCCACAACGCCTACATTAATACCTGCAAAGCGCGCGTTATTACCTACCTGTAAGCCATTCACGTTTTTGAACATGCCGTGCACGTTAAAAGTAGAGCTAAACATACTTTTTTGATTTCCTATAAGAAAAATAGCTGCCACCAAAACGGCTATCCCCGCAATGGCAAACAAGCCTATTTTTATTTTTTGTCCCGAAGTGGTTTTCATATCTATTAGTTAAAAAATGATCTTACAAATTGTTCTTTTGATTTTTCCATCTCATCAAATGAGCCTTCAGCCACGTAAGTGCCGTCGCCCATAATTACTACCCGGTCTGCTACGATCCTGGCACATTCTATATCGTGTGTAATAATGATGGATGTTGTTTTATATTTCTTTTGCATCTGCAATATGAGTTCGCTGATCTCGCGCGAGGTAATGGGGTCAAGGCCGGTCGTGGGTTCGTCATAAAGCATGATCTCAGGCTTTACAATCAGTGTACGTGCCAGTCCAACCCTTTTACGCATACCGCCTGATAAGTCAGACGGCATCTTATCGATAGCATCTAACAACCCAACACCATCTAAAACTTCCTCCACCCGTTGATCGATCTCGCCTTGGTCTTTTAGTTTTAATACGCGAGTAAGAGGGAATTCTAAATTTTCCCTCACCGTCATAGAGTCATACAAGGCTCCGCTTTGGAACAGAAACCCTATTTTTATTCGTAATTCCTTAAGCTGTCTCTCGCTCATATCGGCGACTTCATCACCAAAAACAGTTAATGAGCCCCCGTCTGGAACCAACATCCCTACAATACATTGTATGGTCACCGATTTACCCTGGCCCGATTTACCAAGCACCACCACATTTTCGCCTCGTTTTACATCCAGGTTGATGTCTTTCAAAACATCTTTTGAACCAAATGATTTCTTAAGTCCCTTAATATGGATCACAGTTTCTCCCTTTGAGGCAGATGATTTGCTTTTATGTGCGATATGTTTGTCAGTCTCTTCCATATTAATGATAAAAAAGTAAGCTGCTTATTTGCACTACGATAGCGTCTATAACAAATATCCACAGCGAAGCGGTTACTACGGCTAAATTGGCCGCAAGCCCTACGCTTTCGGTGCCGCGATTTGAATTGTAGCCCTTATAGCAGCCTACAAACCCAATGATGAATCCAAAAAATATGGTTTTTATAAAGGCTGGCAAAAAATCAACGAAGCCAATTGATGCGATACATTTGTGAAAATAAAGCAGGGCGCTAACATGGCTTGTGATGTTGATAGCTAAAAAGCCCCCTATGAGGCCTAAAACATCCCCTAATAGCGTTAATAAAGGCACCATAAAGGTTGTGGCCAGCACACGGGTAACCACTAAATATTGAACAGGGTTAGCTCCCGAAACCTCCATGGCGTCTATCTGCTCTGTTACTTTCATACTGCCAAGCTCGGCCCCAATACCTGATGCTATTTTACCGGCGCAGATAATGGCTGTGATCACTGGTCCTATCTCTCGGACAATAGAAACCGCCAAGGTTTTGGGCAACATGCTTAGAGCCCCAAAATCAACAAGGGTCGGCCTTAGCTGTAACGCTAAAACCAACCCCATGATGAATGCCGTGGTGCCCACAAGCATAAAAGATTTGTAGCCTATTTCGTAACACTGGCGAACAAACTCCGACCACTCAAAGCCACCCCTGAATAAATTTCTAAAAAATCCGGATAGAAACACAACCTGGTCGCCGCTTGCTTCCAGCCATTTCTTCCATCCGGGTATTACCTGTTCTGCCATGGGTTATAATTAATTGCTTGTTATAAACAATTGATAGTCAAATTGTTTTTTACAGCTCAAAAACCATTACCCCCGGGCAGGCCCGGTTTATCGCATAGGTACTTCCATAATTAATATTCGGGAGTGCGCTTCGGCTTGGATGGTAATTGAACTTATATCTTCAACACCTAAAGCATCCCTTTTGTTTAGAATGGTGCCATCAATCTCTATTTTACCTTCAATCAGGAAGATGTAAGCACCGTTTCCGGGTATTTTTATATCGTAATTAATGGATTGACCTGCGTCAAAATCTCCCATGGAGAATATAGCATCCTGGTTTATCCACAAAGCATCTTCGCTTTTAAAGGGAGAAACCAAAGTGGTAAACTGATTGGGTTTTAACCTGTCTGTAAAGCTTTTTTGGTCGTAACGTGGCTCAATATTCATTTCTTTAGGGAAAAGCCATATTTGCAAGGTATTGGCGGCGTCTGTTTTAGAGTGATTAAACTCCGAATGCTGAATACCCGTACCTGCCGACATTACCTGCACCTCGCCGGCTGATATAACACCGTGGCTTCCCATACTGTCCCTGTGCTCCAAAGCGCCAGATATTGGGATGGTGATGATCTCCATATTATCATGCGGATGAGTACCGAAACCTGTTCCGCCGGCGATGATATCATCATTCAACACGCGAAGCGCACCAAAATGTACCTTTTCAGGATTATAATAAGGGCCGAAGCTAAAGGAAAAATTAGCTTTCAACCACCCTATATCATTGTGTCCCCGCTCATTGGCAGGGTGAAAAATCTTTTTCATGTTTTTGATCTCCAAATTATATGTTTAAACACACAATTTTTACGCCACAATTTTATTATATGTATTTTTACACAAAATTACGGTATATCGTGTCAAACAAAGCAATTATAGTTGGTGCAAGCGGACTTATTGGCAGTAAACTATTAAATATATTACTGCAACAGCCTGGCTATGATGAAGTTTTGGCATTAGTAAGGAAGGAACTGCCGGTAAAGCATAAAAGACTGGTGCAACTGGTAATCGATTTTGAAAAGCTGGACGAGTACAGTAAAGCGATAACCGGCCTTGCGGTGTTCTGTTGCCTCGGTTCGACCAAGAAAAAGACACCGGATCTATCAGTATACAGAAAGATAGACCATGATTATCCATTACAACTGGCACAACTGGCTAAGCAAAATGGTGTGGGTCAATACCACCTGGTGTCATCTTTAGGGGCCGATAGTACGTCTTCCGCCTATTATACCAAAATGAAGGGCGAAACCGAGGATGATATTCAAAAGGTGGGCATAAAGAGCTTGCACATCTACCGGCCTTCGATATTAACAGGCGACCGTAACGAATATCGGCCAATGGAAAGACTTGCCACAGCCTTGATGAAAGTTATAGATCCTTTATTGATCGGTAGCTGGAAAAAATACAGAAGCATACCTGCCGAAACCGTTGCGATGGCAATGTATAAACAATCATTACTAAATGAGGATGGTGTGTTTATCCACCCTTCCGACAAAATAAAATTATTAGCGTGAGCACTTATCTATCTGCAGAAAATTTAGGTCATTCTTTTCATGATCATTGGCTATTTAAAAATCTAACCATCGGCATCAATCGCGGTCGAAGGGTGGCATTGGTTGGTATCAATGGTGCAGGAAAATCTACTTTATTAAAATTATTAGCCGGTCAGTTTTTACCCGTGGAAGGCAAAGTAGTACAAGCCCGCGACCTGAGGATGGGTTACCTGGAACAGGATCCATCATTTGATAAGGCTTATACTATCAGCGATTATATTTTTCATTCTGATAATAAGCAGCAGCAATTGATCAGGCAATATGAAGAGTTATTGGAAAATGATCCCGATAATACTAAAGCGATCGATAAAATAACCGAAGAGATCAGCGACAGCAATGCCTGGGAATATGAATATAAAATTAAGACTATCCTGGGTAGGTTGGATATACATCATTTGAATCAGAAGATAGATACCTTATCGGGCGGGCAGAAAAAGCGTTTGGCATTAGCCCGTTTACTGATAGAAGACCCTGATGTTTATTTATTAGATGAGCCAACCAACCATTTGGATATTGATACCATAGAGTGGCTGGAGAAATTAATGACCGAAGGTGCAAAAACCATCTTAATGGTTACACACGACAGGTATTTCCTGGATAATGTATGCAACGAGATACTGGAGATAGATAATGGCAAGATCATCCCCTATCTTGGCAACTATGGTTATTACCTTGAAAAAAAGGCCGAGCGTGAAAGCACGCTTGAACTGCAATTTCAGAAAAATACCAACCTGCTGAAAAAGGAGCTGGAATGGATGCGCAGGCAACCCCAGGCCCGTGGCACCAAGTCAAAAGCCCGTATAGATGCCTTTTATGATCTGGAAGAAAAGACTAAGAATAGCGGCCTTAAAGGAAAAGTAGAGCTCAGCGTAAAAACTGCGCGCCAGGGAAATAAAATACTGGAGCTTCATCATTTATATAAAGGCTTTAATAAGCAGAACCTGGTTGAGGATTTCAATTATGTATTTAAAAAAGGTGACAGGATTGGCCTTGCAGGTAAAAATGGTAGCGGCAAATCAACCCTTTTAAATATGATAACTGGCGGCCTTGCTCCAGATAAAGGCACGGTTGAAAAGGGTGAGACTACCGTTATGGGATATTTTCACCAGTCGGGCATCGTATTTAATGAGGGCGACAGGGTAATAGATGTGGTGAAGAATGTGGCCGAATTTATAACCATGGCCGATGGCAAAACCATATCAGCTTCGGCTTTGCTTACCCTCTTCTTATTCCCTCCTAAAAAGCAATATGGTTTTATAGCGAACTTAAGTGGTGGCGAGAAAAAAAGGTTGCAATTGATGAACCTGTTGATGAAAAACCCCAATTTCCTGATACTGGATGAGCCCACCAACGACCTGGATATTGATACTTTAAATGTATTAGAGGAGTTTTTAACCAACTATACAGGTGTATTAATGCTGGTATCGCACGACAGGTATTTGCTGGATAAGTTAACCGATCAGCTATTTATTATGGAGGGTGAAGGCCATGTAAAGATATTCAATGGCAACTATTCGTCCTATAGATATGAACAGGAAATAGCTAAACAGGAAGCAAAAAACAATCTTATAACAGAAAAAACCGAACCAAAAGCCCAGCCTAAAAAAAGCAAACTAAGCTTTAAAGAGCTAAAAGAGTTAGAAGGGCTGGATAAGGAAATAGCTGCCATTGAAAACAAGATCAAAGCATTGACCGAAGAGCTTAATTCTGGCTCATTAGATCATCAGCAATTGATTGACCTGGCCCGGCAAATTGAAGTTTTAAATAACCAAATGGATGAAAAAAGCATTCGTTGGATAGAGCTAACCGAACTTAACGAATCATAAAATGAAACTATCAGATATCATCGCTTCAATCGGAGTTATCATATTATTGATCGCGTTCTTTTTGAATCTAAATAAAAAGCTTTCAACCGACCATAAAGCCTATATATTAATGAACTTTATAGGTGCAGGGATATGCGGATATGCATCATGGATGGTTAAATTTTATCCGTTTGTTATCCTGGAAGGCATTTGGGCTTTTGTAGCATTGATATCATTATTTAAAGTTCCACGTGGAACATCGCAGAATTGAGGTAATTTTGTACGTTCCACGTGGAACATGGAGGAGAAATGTTTAAGAAATATAATGTAATAGTTGTGGGTGCTGGTCACGCCGGTTGCGAAGCAGCGGCTGCGGCTGCCAACCTTGGTTCTTCTGTGTTGCTGATCACCATGAATATGGGCACAATAGCACAAATGAGCTGCAACCCTGCTATGGGAGGTGTTGCCAAAGGGCAAATTGTGCGTGAGATTGATGCCATGGGTGGCTATTCTGGTATTGTCTCAGATAAAACCACCCTTCAGTTTAGAATGCTGAACCTCTCAAAAGGCCCGGCTATGTGGAGCCCGCGCGCTCAAAACGACCGGATGCGCTTTGCAGAAGAGTGGCGTTTGGCTTTGGAAAGAACTCCAAATGTTGATTTCTGGCAGGATACTGTAACCTCTTTATTAGTAAAAAACAACACCATCCAGGGCGTTCGCACATCGATGGGTATCGAAATAGAATGTGATGCGGTGGTACTTACCAATGGCACTTTCTTAAATGGGGTGATCCATATAGGTGAAAAAAAGTTTGGCGGCGGCCGTACCGCTGAAAAAGCTGCGACCGGTTTAACCGAGCAATTGGTAGAATTAGGCTTTGAATCGGGCCGTATGAAAACCGGCACCCCTCCCCGCGTAGATGGCCGTTCATTAAATTATAGTGTGATGGAAGAGCAATGGGGCGATGAAAATCCCGGCAGGTTCTCTTATACCGATGTGCCACGTTCTACCGACCAACGCTGTTGCTGGATCACTTATACCAACAAAGAAGTACACGAAACACTGAAGGAAGGGTTTGAGAAATCCCCTATGTTCACCGGGCGGATCAAAGGCTTAGGGCCGCGATATTGCCCATCAATTGAGGATAAGATCAACCGTTTTGCCGAACGCGAACGCCACCAGATATTTGTTGAACCCGAAGGATGGAACACAGTGGAGATATACGTTAATGGCTTTTCTACATCTTTGCCAGAAGATGTACAATACAAAGCGCTGACCAAAATCCCTGGCTTTGAAAAAGTAAAGATGTTCAGGCCGGGATATGCTATTGAATACGATTACTTCCCCCCTACCCAACTTGGCCTGACACTTGAAACCAAACTGGTGAGCAACCTATATTTCGCCGGGCAGATCAACGGTACCACCGGTTACGAGGAAGCCGCATCACAGGGCTTCATCGCCGGCATAAACGCGCACCAAAAGATCAACGACCTGCATGAGCTGATCATGAAAAGATCGGAATCATATATAGGGGTTTTGATAGATGACCTGGTAACCAAGGGCACCGAAGAACCTTACCGCATGTTTACCTCACGTGCCGAACACCGCCTGCTATTGCGCCAGGATAATGCCGACATCAGGCTAAGCCCTATTGGCCACGAGTTGGGTTTAATCAACGACGAGCGAATGACCGAGGTAACTGCAAAGATCAACAACTCAGACGCCATAGTAGCCTACACCAAAAAGGTTTCGGCAGAGGTTGCCGCTATGAATCCTTTGATGGAAGAATTGGGCACCTCGCCCCTTTCTCAAAATGTAAAACTGTTTAACCTGTTGAGCCGCCCGCAGGTAACATTTTCTGATTTGCGTAAAGTAGACCAGAATTTAGACGAGTTGCTAACCAACTATGATAAAGAAACTATTGAGCAGGCTGAAATAAAAATCAAATATGAGAGTTATTTTGAGAAGGAACTGGACATTGTAGATAAGATGAGGAAAATGGAGGATAAAGAGATCAACCCCGAATTCAATTATCAAAACCTGGTTTCGTTATCAAAAGAGGCGCGAGAAAAATTAATGAAGATAAAACCCCGTACTTTAGGCCAGGCCTCCAGGATATCCGGTGTTTCGCCTTCTGACATATCAGTTTTGATGATCCATATCGCAAGATAGCATAAAACATTAATAACCAGCCGATTACAAATTTGGCTTAAAATCAATTATTTTTAATTCCGAATAATAATCTTCATAAAATTATAAAAATCGTTTATAGGGCTTAAAATGAGGTTAAATAAAAGGGTCGCTTTTTTTCGTCAATATTTACTGTTAATGGTTGTTGGTTTTTTTATTTATGGCTGCGCCAGTATGCAAAAACCACAAGGCGGACCCAGGGACCGTACCCCTCCAAAATTACTGAAGGCAACCCCACCCAACATGACCAGGAATTTTAACGCCAAACAAATCAAACTCGAGTTTGATGAGTACTTCGCTTTAAAAGCTCCTTTCCAGGAAATCAACATTCATCCGGCCCAAGAAAAGTTACCTACCTATAAAGTGGTTAAAAAATCTATTGTTGTCACCTTCAAAGACACGCTTCAAAAAAACACCACTTATGTTATCAACTTTGGTAAATCCATCGCCGACCTGAACGAAGGAAACATTTTACAAAATTTCACATACGTTTTTTCAACCGGCAGCCATATCGACTCATTAAGTGTATCGGGCACCGTCATGAATACACTTACCCAGGAAAAAGAAAAAGATGTTACCGTGATGCTTTTCCCTATTAAACAGGATACGCTTTGGGGAAAAAAGAAACCCAACATTTATGCAAACACGGATTCATCAGGAAACTTTTCACTAAATAATTTGCATGAGGGTGTTTACCGAATATATGCCCTTAAAGAAAAATCACCAAACAAAATATATGATAAAGATGATGAGCTGGTCGCATTTCAGAAAAACCCCATCTATTTATCAAAAGATACCTCCGATATCCATTTGAATTTATTTCAACAGGAGCCCGAAAAAATCAAAGCAACTCACCAGTTTGATGCTGATGGTAAGATGCTTTTTACTTTCAACAAGAGTTTGACTAACCCATCGGTGAAGATCATTTATCCCGCTGCGCTTGACCAGCAAAAAGTAGTTGATTTTAACAAAACAAGGGATACAGCCATGATCTATATGCGGAACATGGATTTTGATTCTATCCGTGTGTCCTTCCTCCAAAACAATGTGCCACTCGACTCGATATCTTTAAGAAAAGGGCGCAAGGAAGCATTTAATCATTCCATTTCGCTAGCGTTCAACACCAGCTATGATAATAAACTTAAGCCAGGCATAGATCTTATTGTTACTGCTAATACTCCTATTGAAACCTTTGACAATTCGCTGATCACCCTAAATGAGGATTCAACCAATGTATCCAACTATACTTTATCAAAAGACACCTCTAATGCAAAAAAGCTGATCCTAAATTATCCCTGGAAGCCCAATAGCAAATACCAGTTAATTTTTAATGTGGGTGCCGTAACAAATATTTATGGCGATAAGAATAAGAAGGTGCCTAAAAATTTCCAATTGGATAAAGCAGACAATTATGGTATAATGAATTTAAAGGTAACCGTACCAGACACCTCAAAATCCTATGTGATTGAGTTGCTTAACGATCAGAAAAAACTAATCCATAGTGATGTTATCAGAAAAAACACTCTGCTGAGTTACAAAAACTACCCGGTAGGGAAATATAGTGTCCGTGTTATTTATGATGACAACCGTAATGGTAAATGGGATAGTGGTAGCATTAAACAAAAAACACAACCTGAAAATATATGGGTTTATAGCAAAGTGCTAACCTTAAGATCCAATTGGGAAGCGGAAGAACCTATTGATATACCTAAAGAGCCTACAAATCCTTAAACCAACCTGAATACAGGATATAATTCTCCGGTAGTTTTTTAAGCATTTCCCGCTGCTCGTCCGATATGGCTTTTATTTTTTTGGCGGGTGTGCCGGCATACAGATAGCCTGATTCACAAATGGTTTTCTCCAATACTACAGAACCTGCCCCTATGATAACAAAGGGCCCCACAACCGCATGATCCATTACGATGGCGCCCATACCTATCAACACATTGTCATGCAGCGTACAGCCATGCACCAGGGCATTGTGACCGATTGAAACGTTGTTGCCTATGTTGGTGGGCGCACGCAGGTAGGTTGCATGTATAACGGCCCCATCCTGTATATTGGTATTGTTACCTATCTTAATATAATGCACATCACCCCTGATCACCGCATTGAACCAAACGGAGCAATTATCGCCCATAATGACATCACCTACAATAGTGGCGTTTTCAGCAATAAAACAATCCTTGCCCCAGACCGGGCTTTTATCTTTTACAGGGAGTATAACAGGCATCTTTTAATTGTTGATTTACTGAGTTATTGAATTATTGATTGAAAAATTTTTTATGTTTGACCAAAATTAGCGGAAATAGCTCAGCTGGTAGAGCATCAGTTTCCCAAACTGAAGGCCGCGGGTTCGAATCCCGTTTTCCGCTCTTTATTATTACCAAAATTTCCACCATTTTTCTGGCTTCTCTTTTAACTCCCAATAACGATTATCAAATTCTTCCTTGGTAAATTCTTTAGTCAGCTGATAGACATATACATATGCCGACTCTTCACTTCCAATTTTGAATCTTTTCATAATCCTTTGCATAGGCCAAACAATACTGCCATTTGGAAATAGCACAGATATATTAATTTCTCCTTCAGGATCATTGTCATCTGTTATCCATTTTGAACCAGGAACGGCCTTTATCAAACTATCACCGACATAGGAAGCTATAGCAAATAAAACTGAGCCAAGATTTTTGGATAGACGACCACCTTTTACGGCTTGACCATTTACTGCATGCAGATTAAAAAACTTATCTATCTCAATTAAACTTTTAATACTAAAATCAAGATGTATATGGTCTTCTCTAAATGCCTTTACAAGCCAATCAGAGGCAGTCTCGATATCTTCCGCTAGGGTACCCATCTTTTAAAGTAATTTTTACAACCACCATCCTATCTCCAAATGCACCTTTTCCTGGTCTTTATAGAAAAGATTTAGAGAGATTTTTACTGCTTTTACTTTCCATTCCAGGGCGATGTCGCCTTGTTTAACGTCTTCCTCCAACTTCGGCTCACCAAAAATTGCTGTGATATGTTCTTTTATCTTTTCAAAGATAATAGCTGCGCCAACGCCCTCTGATAAAAAATCGATCGACTCAAATGATTTGGTACCCCCATGTTGCTTATGATCCCAGCAAATGGTTTTGAAATACAATATCAAACCATTTAGTACTGTTCTTTCTCCCCAATGATAAATTGTCCGATCAGCCCTAAATTCCTTCTTTATATACTTTTTATCTGTTTCAATATCTGAGCCCCATTTCAGGAAGATCGCTTCGGCTTCAAATAATATCCCGTCATTGATCAGTTCGCAGCCATTTTTATCTCCGTTATACTTAACTTCTGGTTCGGTTTTTTTCTTTAAAAAATTAAACAACATAAAATTTATTAAAATATGGTATCATGCAATTCCTCGGCATGTACTTTATAATCAGTTGTATAATGCAAACCCCGGCTCTCCTTCCGCAGCATGGCCGACTTCACTACAATATAAGACACCTGTATTAAATTACGTAATTCGCAAAGCTTTACTGATATTTTGGTTTGCTTATAAAATGCTTCGGTTTCTTCGTACAACAAACCAAGGCGGCGCATTGCCCTATCGAGCCTGAAATCAGAACGAACGATGCCCACATAGTCGCTCATCAGCTTTTGCATTTCACGTACGTTGTGGGTCACCAAAATATCCTCGTTTGATAGCTTTACACCATGTTCGTCCCAATCAGGGATATTTTCGGGTATAACGTTTACATTAAACTGTTCAACCGCATCCTTATAGATGCGGTGGGCAAACACTAAAGCCTCCAATAAGGAATTTGATGCCAACCTGTTAGCGCCATGTAAACCTGTTGAGGAACACTCGCCGCAGGCATATAAACGCATAATAGATGATCTTCCCTCGTGATCAACCATCACCCCCCCGCACATATAATGACAGGCAGGCGCCACCGGGATCATGTCCTTAGTCATATCTATGCCAATCTCCAGACATTTGGCATAAATATTTGGAAAATGCGCCATGATATCCTTTTTACTGCGGTGCCTGATATCCAGGTAAACGTAATCCTCTCCCGATTTTTTTATTTCAGCATCGATAGCTCTCGCTACAATATCACGTGGCGCCAGGGATTTACGCTCGTCATATTCCTGCATAAATTCCTTCCCATTGGTGCGTTTGAGTATCCCACCAAAACCCCTTACCGCTTCAGATATTAAAAACGACGGATACTCGCCCGGGTTATATAAGGCTGTTGGGTGGAACTGGATAAATTCCATATTGCGAACCTTACCCTTGGCTCTATAAACCATAGCCACACCATCACCGGTAGCAATGGTTGGATTTGTGGTGATCGAATAGATATGGCCTGCACCGCCTGATGCCATTACAGTTACTTTGGACAATATCTTTTCCACCATACCATTGATCGTATTTAAAGCATAAATACCATAGCAGGTAATGTCTGTTGTTGATTTATCTACGAATGTTCCCAAATGGTGCTGGGTGATCAGGTCAACTGCGAAATAATGCGTCAGTATAGTAATATTGGGGTTGAGATGGATCTGATCTAATAATGATCTTTCTATCTCCCAACCGGTAATATCCTTATAATGCAGCACCCTGAATTCGGAGTGGCCGCCTTCTTTTGCCAGGTCATAAAAGCCTTCGTTGGTCTTATCAAAGTTGGTTCCGTAATCAATAATTTCACGAATTCTTTCAGGACCCTCCTTTACTACAATCTCCACAACTTCCTTATCGCAGAGGTCGTCACCGGCAATTAAGGTATCATCAATATGCTTTTCAAAGGAATCCTCTTTTTTATCAACAACCACCGCTACGCCGCCCTGGGCATACTTAGTGTTAGATTCGTCTTCGTTCGACTTGGTAACTATCAGTACCTTACCATGCTTTGCAGCCTTTAGTGCAAAACTTAACCCGGCAATACCCGACCCTATCACCAAAAAATCAGCTGTTCTAGTCATATAGATGTATAATATTGTGTAAAAGTACTACTTGTGTTAACAAGAGACTTAAAACGTGTTAATTTTGTGTAAGTAAAAAACTAACAAATTATTAAGTAGTTGATAACCCCGTTTTACACCTGCAATATCAATAATCTTTACGCTACTTTTGCGCCAGATTACTGTCATAACTAACATTTAAAAGGGTAAGATAATATCCACAAAAAAGTTTTAAAAGAAAATAGAGGATATTACACTGGTCTTAAAATCAATTAAATATAGTATTAAATAGATAGATTAATTGTTAATAAAAGGTTAAAACTAATCTTTAGCGTGATTTGTATCATTACTTTTTAACATAACTAACACACCAATAACAATAGGTTCTTTTTATATATAAAACTAATTGTTATTAATTGAATTGTGGAAATGGATACCTTAGAGGAAATAAACCTGAAAGGATTTGTGGAGGAAAAAATTGATCCGACACTTGATCTTTTTGAAGAAATCGAAAAATTAAAGAAGGAAAAAAATGCCGTCATTTTGGCCCATTATTACCAGGAACCCGATATACAGGATATTGCGGATTATATTGGCGACAGCCTGGGTTTATCCCAGCAGGCCGCTAAGACTGATGCGGATATCATCGTATTTGCCGGGGTACATTTTATGGCTGAAACTGCAAAAATATTATCACCAAACAAGAAGGTCCTTTTACCCGACGTGAAAGCAGGCTGCTCATTAGCAGATAGTTGTCCGCCACATTTGTTCAGGAAGTTTAAAGAATCATATCCTGACCATTTGGTGATCACTTACGTGAATTGTACGGCGGAACTGAAAGCTTTGAGCGATATTGTTTGTACATCAAGCAATGCGGTGGCGATAGTGGAGAGTTTACCGAAAGATCAGAAGATCATATTTGGCCCAGATAAAAATTTAGGGGCTTATGTGGCCAAGAAAACAGGCAGGGATTTGGTTCTATGGAATGGAGCCTGTATGGTTCATGAGATATTTTCGAGAGAGAAAATAACTAAATTGAAAGAACGCTATCCGAAAGCTAAATTAATTGCACACCCTGAATGTGAGGATGTAATATTAAAAATGGCCGATTATATTGGATCGACAACAGGCTTGTTAAAATATGCGACTAAAAGCCCTGAAAAGGAATTTATAGTAGCTACAGAGTCAGGAATCATCCACCAGATGCAAAAGGATAATCCTGGTAAAGTTTTTATCCCGGCCCCGCCAAATAATAATTGTGCCTGTAATGATTGCCCGCACATGAAAAGGAATACATTGGAAAAGCTTTACCTGTGTATAAAAAATGAGTCGCCGGAGATAACGGTTCCGCAGCATATTATAGAAAGAGCGGTGAAACCTATTGAAAGAATGTTAGAAATTTCGGCCCGGTTGGGATTATGATTTCATCTATTTATAAAAAAGATTTCACCTATTATATGATGAGTTGAAAATCAGTGTAATCCAAAAAATAATCAGTGTAACTGAGCGCAGCGGTCTCATGAACACCTTTTAAAATTAACGCTGCGTGAATAATCGTAATAATATGTTTGAAAATAGTGAAAGATCCAATATTGAGACTTTAGGTGAGTTTGGATTGATAAATCATCTGACTAAAAATATAAAGCTTGCCCAAAAAAGCACTATAAAAGGAGTTGGTGATGATGCAGCTGTGCTTGATTTTACAGGTAAAAAAGTATTGGTATCTACAGATATGCTGCTGGAAGGTATACACTTCGACCTGGCTTATACCCCTTTAAAACATTTGGGTTATAAAGCCATACAAGTGAACCTGAGTGATATATACGCTATGAACGGTACGGCGACGCAGTTAATTGTTTCATTGGGTTTATCGAGTAAATTTCCATTAGAAGCGGTTGAAGAATTATATGCGGGTATATATCTGGCCTGTGAAAAATATGGTATTGATTTGGTTGGTGGTGATACTACCTCATCAAGGCAAGGGTTGGTGATCAGTGTTACCGCTATAGGTTATGCTGATGAAAAGGATATCGTATATAGAAATACAGCTGAAGAAGGCGACCTGTTATGTGTATCCGGCGATTTAGGCGGTGCTTATACCGGGCTGCAGTTATTGGAGCGTGAAAAAATGATCTATATAGAAAACCCAAATATTCAACCCGACCTGGAAGGAAAGGATTATATCATTGAACGGCAATTGAAACCGGAAGCGCGGAAGGATATAGTTGAATTATTAAAAGATATAAAGGTTAAACCGACATCTATGATAGATGTTTCGGACGGGTTGGCCTCTGAGATATTGCATATCTGTAACCAGAGCAACAAGGGTTGTAATTTATACGAGGATAAAATACCGCTTGACCCGATGACCTTTGAAACGGCCCGTGAATTTAATTTGGACCCCACTATATGTGCTTTGAGTGGCGGCGAGGATTATGAGTTGCTGTTTACCGTTAAACAGGCCGACTACGACAAAATTAAGTTACAAATGGATATTACCATCATAGGGCATATCACAGAGCGCTCAGCCGGTTGCAACCTGGTTACTAAAGCGGGTGTGATACATCCGTTAAAAGCACAGGGGTGGAACGCTTTTCCCCCGGCCCCATGAAAGGGGAGTAAATAATTTGATAATGTGCAAAAGCCAAGGAAATAGATAAAATTTAAATATCTTTATTTTATAAAAATAAAATATGAAAAAAATTTACCTGTATGCACTATTGTGCCTTTCCTTCACCCAGCTAAAAGCCCAGGATGGAGTTGTTTTTAAAATAAAATATTTACCGAATCACAATTACCAGTCAACCATTGACATGGGGTTAAAGCTTAACCTTACGATTACAGGTGATCCGCAGATACTGGAAAAGCTGAGTTCGCAGGGTATAACCCAGCCGGTTAAAGCTGATATAAAATTGGGCATGGGCGGCACTCTAAAAACAGGAGCAATGCTATCCGATAATACATTCCCTTTAACCATCGATTATAAAATTTCGGAACTTAGTGTGTCGGCGAATGGAAAACAAATCCCGATCCCGCCAAAAATTACGGAGACTGAAATTAAAGGAAGCGGTCACGCAAGCAAGGGGTGGCAGATTCAACTTGATTCGGTTATGGGTAAAAAGATCGCTGATACAGCTCAACAAAAGATGAAGCAGATGATGGACCTTGTTCAGAAACAAATACAATTCCCGGACAAACCATTAAAACCAGGAGACTCATTTACGCAGGGTGGGCCGATGAACATTCCGATAAGTGAGGGTAATAATATTAAAATGAGTGCTGGCGTAACTTATAAACTGATCAGCATATCAGATGGTAAAGCTTTTTTTGATATGACCCCTAATTTCAGCATGGATTTTACGATGAAAGGAGTGGCGATAAACTTTAACGGAACCGGAACCGGCAAAATGGTTTATAGCATTAAGGATAATTTCCCTTTATCAAAAGACGGAACAATTAATATGGTGTTGAAAGTAAACGCGGGTAAAGTTAATGTTGACGGAACGGCTGTTGTTACTACCAGCTACACCGGGACAGTTAATTAAGCCAAATGGTTATTCACCTTCAATAAATTTTTGATCCAATTGTTTATTGGCCTTGGCACCAAGGCCTTTAATTTTTTCTGCGGTTTTGGTCAGGTTGCCATTGCCTTCAGTGAGTTTGCTGATGGCGCTGTCATAAGCGGTTTGGCTTTGTTTGATGTTTTTGCCGATATTTTCCATATCACCGATAAAGCCGACAAACTTATCATACATGGCCCCACTTAAACGTGCAATTTCCAGTACATTGCGGTTTTGGCGTTCCTGTTTCCAGATACTGGAAATGGTGCGTAACGTAGCCAGCAAGGTTGACGGGCTGACGATAACTACCCGCTTTTCCCAGGCATCGCTGAACAGCTCGGCATCCAATTGTACGGCAAAACTGAAAGATGATTCTATCGGCACAAAAAGCAATACAAAATCAGGGGAGTTGATCTGGTAGAGATCGTGGTAGTTTTTTGCCGATAACCCATTTACGTGACCCCGGATAGATTCCACGTGAGCTTTTGAATATAACTTGCGATCATCTTCGGTTTCCGCATTCACCAGGCGCTCATAAGCAACAAGAGATACCTTGGCATCGATGATCAGGTGCTTATCATCCGGCAGGTCAATGATCACATCGGGTTGAAAACGGCTGCCATCAGCAGAGATCAAGCTTGCCTGTAAACGGTATTCGCGATCCTTTACAAGCCCCGACCTTTCTAAAACCCGTTCCAGTATTACTTCGCCCCAATTACCTTGTTTTTTGCTGTCGCCTTTTAATGCTTTGGTCAGATTTTGGGCTTCGCTGCTGATGAGCTTGTTTAATTCCATCAGTTGCGATATTACACCTTTAAGCGTGTTGCGTTCAGCGGCCTCCATGTTATATACTTTATCCACCTTTTCCTCGAAGGCCTTAATATTTTCTTTTAAGGGGGTTAATAAAATATCCAGGTGAGTTTTGTTGGTTTCAACAAACTTTTGTGATTTTTCATCCAGCAGTTTATTAGCTATATTTTGAAATTCGAGTTGAAATTTTTGCTGTATTTCCTGGATAGATTTTTCCTGTTCGGCCAAACGCTGCCGTTGAGCTAAAAAAGATTCTTCAGCCTTTGCCATGCGGTTTTTTTCGGTATTCAGTTCCTGGTTAAGGGTAGTTACCGCGGCATCGTACCTGATGCGTTCGTCCTGCAATAGTTTATCCGCTTTATCACGCTCCAGTATCAACCCCGAAGCGCGTTCTTCGGCTTTCGCCAGGGTAATTTGTAAACGACTGATCTCTTCGCGCAAACGAAGCAGGTCGTCTGTGGAAACGCCATCCGCCGCTTTTGGCTTTTTCAAAAAAAGCACAACAGTAATTAACAGGATAACTATGGAAACTATAAGAATAACCGAACTCATTTTGATAAAAATATTAGCAAAACGAAGGTAGGAAATTTAGTAAAGTGATGAGAAAAATATTTGAAGATTACGGTATTTTCTTTTTGGCGGTATCTATGGGAAACACCGGTTCTTTAATAGTATTAGCAGTGTCGGCGCTTTTTGGAATACCTGTCCCTGTACCGCCGGTACTTGAATTGATAGACTTAAGACTGTCGGCTGTTTGCAAACCTGCGGAACTTGGGCCCGAAACCGGCGCAATGCTACCGGCATTGGTTTGCCCCCTGTTGCAGCCTGTTAAACAGAAAAAGGAGATAAGTAATATTAAAAACAGCGTTTTCATGGCGGCATTTATAAGATAAACAATGCCGCCGCTATTGAGTTTTAATTAGATTCTATTTTGCTTTTTCGACCCGTAAGCCCACATCGTTTACCTCGCGCAGGGGATTGTCTCGCATGTTTTGCTCTATTTCAAAGGTATAAGTTCCTTTTGCGGGGAATTTAAAATCGGTTAGGAAAGGTACCTGGTAGCTGTATAAATTGCCCGACCCCTGCCCCAACCATTCACCATCAGGGTTAGCTAGTTTAACTTCATAGCGGGTTACACCTTGCAGATGCGGGCCGCTTTTGCGGATCAGTACAAAAATATTGGAGTAACGGTAATCGCCGGTTACCCGCAAATTGATATACAGGTTATAGGGGATAGAGGGGTCGTCTATTTTAACAGCGTTCTTGATCCTGTTGGCGTACGACCAGTTATGATTTTCAATCGCTGTATTCTGATCGATGATAGCGTTGGGGTCTGTGCAACCAGTGCCGAACAATATCACCAACGCCGGGAATATTACTAACAGAATTTTATGTGCCGCTTTCATTTCCTTTATTCTGGTCGTTCCTGTTATTATTATTATTCCTGTTTGGCCTGAAACGGCGATTATTCCTGTTATTATTATTAGAATGATTTTGATTAGGGTTTTCCGGCCTCGCAACAGGTGCTGCTCCCTGTACAGCGGTTGCCTGCTGTGGCCTGTTACCTTGTGGTTTATTGCGGTTCTTGTTCTTCTTTTTATTATTACGGTTGCGCTCATCCAATCGGGTAAGGCTATCCTGGCCAACTACGTTTTCATAATCCAGCACTTTAACCGGCTTGGTGTCCTCCTCGATTTTTTCACCCAAATCAGCCGGGATTATACCCTCTTTATTCTGTTTCTGAATTTCTTTTACCCGATCGAGCTCAAGGGGGATCCAGGCGTCTTCCCTTGGATAGCTGAACCACATCAGTTTTTTAAATATATCCGTCCTTTGCAAGCGTGCGTCGCCCTTTTCGGTCCGCAGCACATTCACATTATCCGGGATATATTTAAGCGCATCCATATAGGTATCCAGCTCGTAATTTAAACAGCATTTGAGCTTGCCGCACTGGCCGGCCAGCTTTAAAGTGTTTAAGGAAAGATTTTGATAACGTGCCGCTGAAGTAGAAACCGTTTTAAAATCAGTCAACCAGGTTGAGCAACACAATTCGCGACCGCATGAGCCTATGCCGCCTAAACGACTGGCCTCCTGCCGCATCCCTATCTGCCGCATTTCGATCCTGATCCTGAAAGATTCGGCCATACGTTTGATGAGCTCACGGAAATCCACGCGCCCTTCGGCGGTGTAATAAAAGGTAGCTTTGGTTTTATCGCCCTGGTAATCTACGTCGCTTATCTTCATGGATAGGCCCAGCTCTAAAGCCAGTTTACGTGTTTTGTGCATGGTTTCCCACTCCAGTTCTTTGGCTGCTTTCCACTTATCTACATCGGCGGGGGTAGCCCTGCGATATATTTTTTTGGTTACATCAGCCTCTTTAACGTGGCGCTTTACCATCTGCATCCGCACCAGCTCGCCGGTTACGGATACGTGGCCCACATCAAAGCCGCCGGTAGTTGTTTCTACCGCTACCAGTTCGCCGGCCTCTAAATAAATATTGTCGGTATTGATAAAAAAGTCCTTACGCGAACCCTTAAATTTAACCTCAATGATTGAAAAAGGCCTATAATTTGCCGGCATATCCATATTCGACAGCCAGTCGTAAACATCCAATTTGCTGCAGCCATTAGTAAGACAAGAGCCATTACTTTTGCAGCCGGCGGGCGAACATCCGCCCGAGGAGCAACTTCCACATCCCATAATTTATTCCGGTATATAAAGAGTCCCTTGCGGGAGCGTTTTAAAATTTAGAATTTTAATTAGCTGTAAAGATACATCTAAAAATAATATTTTCGGATTGGCATTTCGTTCAACGTGATAATGCGCCTTTTCCAGCTCGGTACTGATGGCTTGCGCCATGGAAATAGTCATCACTTTGGTCATTCTTTGCGCAGTGTCCAACTCTTCTGCCGGCAGGTGCACCAGGCTGCCCGCATCTGCCATCAGCATGCAACATTCACGTATAAAACTGATGCCATAACGCAAAAAATTCTTCTGATTTTCGCGCCCCATTTTGGATGCCTGCTCCACAAAAGCCATTACTTCGGGGCCTTTATTTGCAAAACATAAGCGTAGCCACTGCACAAATAAAGTATGATAACTTTTATTTTCCTGCTGCAGCATAGACAGTGCTTCGGTAAGGTTTCCATTGCTCAGGTAGGCGATCTCGGCGGCGGCAAACTCGGTTTGATGATGATTTTGCATTAGCTCATCTTTGATCTCGTCATAAGTTAAGGCGGGTATTTTGATTAGCTGGGTACGCGAGAGAATGGTGTTTAATATCTGGTCCTGGTTTTGGGCCACTAATATAAAGAGCGTGTTTGGCTGTGGTTCTTCGATGATTTTCAACAGCGCGTTCCCCTGCTTATCTAAAAATTCGGGCAGCCAGATGATAAGTACTTTGTATTTGGATTCGAAAGGCTTAAAGCTTAACTTTTTTATGATCTGGTGGCACTCGGCAATATTGATGTTTGCCTGCTTATTGCCTGCATCCAAATAGCTGGTCCAGATATCCAGAGATAAATAAGGGTTTTCTAAAAGGGCCTCTCGCCAGCTTTCGATAAAGTCGATTGCCGTCTCTTTGGTTGTGCCAAATGTGGGGTACGAAAAATGCAGGTCGGGATGCGCCAGTTTTTGATATTTGCGGCAGGATGAACAGACACCGCAGGAGTCATCCGGCTGTTTATCTTCGCACGACAGATACTGGGCATAAGCTATAGCCAACGGCAGGCTGCCCGACCCCTCTGGCCCTAAAAACAATTGCGCATGACTAACCCGGTTCTCATTTATCGTGTTGATCAGCCTTTGCTTAATGGCCGCTTGCCCCGCTATTTGTTTAAACTGCATTTGGTGCAAAATAGTGAAATAGTTTTGAGTTGTGAGTAATGAGTTGAGAATTGTACGGGCAAAAGGGCTAATTTTACCGTATAGTGAACAGTATAAAACCCACAACCGATTACTTAAAACTTATAACTCAATGAGAGTAATGGCTTTCGATTATGGTACCAAGCGCATCGGCATTGCCGTGACCGACCCTATGCAGATCATCGCTACGGGTTTGGATACCATACACCCCAACGCGATCATCGAGTTTCTTAAGAAATACATGCAAACCGAACCGGTGGAGCGCTTTGTTGTGGGCGAACCTAAACAGATGGATAACACCCCCTCACAATCGGCTCCGCATGTAAAAGGATTTGTGAACCTGCTGAAAAAAACCTTCCCGGATATCCCTATAGAGATGCTTGACGAGCGCTTTACCTCCAAGATGGCATCCGCCGCTATCGCCCAAAGCGGGATGGGCAAGAAAGCAAGGCAGAATAAGGAGCTGGTGGACAATGTGTCGGCGGTGATATTATTGCAGTATTGGCTACAACGGCATATTATCTGAACTATGATTTAATTGATTAACTGACAAGATTAGCAATCTAAATTTTTAGAGCAATCCAATAATTATGAAAAAAGGAAGAACTATAATATTGCTGTTTACACTAATTTCGACTATACTTTCAAATAGCGTTTTTGGGCAACAGGTTTCGCATATCATATTTTTTTATAAGCCATATACCGATAGCGTTGAAAATAATCTTTACGTAAAAACGATAGTAAAATTCAATTACAAAACACAATATAATAATGTGAAATCCGCGGATATCAACAGTAATTTAAAGCGGGCTATACAGCATAATGATTATAGATTTATTGCCTTAAGCGGTAACTCATATGTGCTTCCTGGCCTGGAGGGCTATGCTATAGATAAAAATGGGAATAAATCATTTGGATACTTAAAGAAGTATGAAAAATATATTAATAAATATCGATTTAAGACCATTTGTGGTACAAGTGACGCTATGGATTCAAGTATGCCGGATTTACAAAGTGTAGCAGCTGATTACGCCAAAAAGTACAATAAAGCGCTTTTGGTAAGAGTCAAAGAATTAGAGAATAAAAGATAGGGATTCGCTAAAATTGGCCACTAAAAGCGTATTAATTAATTTTTTTATCTTTGCCGCAATGGACATTCTACCCCATGACCTGCAATTGTACCTGGAAGATCATTGCGACGCCGAACCAACGGAGCTGCAAAAGATCAACCGCGAAACCTATGCGAAGGTGTTGAAACCGCATATGCTTTCGGGTCATTACCAGGGCCGGTTGCTGAGCATGCTGAGTAAAATGATACAGCCGCGGCGCATCCTGGAGATAGGGACGTTTACAGGGTATTCCACCATTTGCCTTGCTGAAGGGTTGACCGATGAGGGTATCCTGCATACCATTGAAGTGAACCGTGAGATGGAGGAAATGCTTAATCAACATTTCAAATCCACAAATGTGGATAAAAAGATAAAGCTGCATTTCGGCCTTGCCGCGCAGATTATCGTAGAAATAGAAGAAGAAAACTTCGACCTGGTTTTCATAGATGCGGATAAAAGAAATAATTTGCTTTACTTTCAATTAGTAATTGACAAAGTAAGGTCAGGCGGGCTGATTATAATTGATAATGTTTTGTGGAAAGGAAAGGTGTACGGAAGTGAAAGCGATACCGATACCAGGCTGATCCGGGAACTTAATGACCACATAGCCGACGATAAACGGGTTGAAAAATTGATCCTCCCGGTTCGTGATGGTATTATGCTCATTAGAAAAAAGTAAATTATGAAGAAACTCTTATTGATCATTATCCTGTTAGTTTCCACATTAGCTGTTTCGGCTCAAAGTACCTCAGAATCCTATATCGAAGAATTTAAAGATAATGCCATCCGCATTATGCACGAAACGGGTGTGCCGGCAAGTATTGTACTGGCTGTAGCCATGCATGAATCGGCCTGCGGGAAAAGTAATATCGCCCAAAAGCTGAATAACCAGTTTGGTGTAAAAGGGGGTGAGAAAACGTTTTATTATAAACACAAAAAGAAGGTAAGCACCAGTTACAAAAAATATGATTCGGTAATGGATTCTTTCGAGGATTTTGCCCGCATCATGACTGAGCGCAAGCAATTTAGCCACCTTGCGGAAGAGCTTACCCACTATGATTATATTGGCTGGGCAAAGGGCATACAGCATAGCGGCTACTGCAGCAGTCGTAAATGGGCCGCCCAGGTTTTAGACATCATCCGCAGGCACCAGTTGAACCTGTACGACGAAAAGCCTGACGATCAAACACAATTAGCCTCAAATAACCAATAATTTACAGATAAACCTTAAGTTTGGCGAGGAATATTACCGCATCAATTAAGTTTTATTGTTAATGAGAAATCCTGCTTACTTACTACCTATATTTTTTTCGGCATTAGTGTTTAGTTCCTGCGCGGTGCATAATGGATTGATCAGCAACAGGGAAGCTCACCGCAACAACCAGGAAATTCAGAAAGCCAACAGCGCGGCTATAGCGGGTTACAAATCACAAACATCGTTAGAGTATATCGACCATTTTAAAACCATTGCCGTGCAGGAAATGAACCTGTATGGAATACCAGCAAGCATTACGCTGGCGCAGGGATTATTTGAATCGGGCAGCGGGAACGGTGAACTGGCCAGGGTGGCCAACAACCATTTCGGCATCAAATGCAACAGCGAGTGGAAGGGTAAAACCTATTATAAGGATGACGATAACCACAACGATTGTTTCAGGGTGTATGATAAGGCAGAAGACTCCTTTCGAGATCATTCTGAATTTTTGAAGCGGCCGCGTTATGCCAAATTGTTCCAGCTTGATAAAAATGATTATGTGGGCTGGGCCAATGGTTTAAAAGCAGCGGGGTATGCTACTAATCCCAACTATCCGCAATTGCTGATCAACATTATCCAGAAATATAACCTCGATCAATATGACCGCCCGGAAACCGATACGCAGAAAATACAGCGCGAGGACAGGGTGCTTACCCAGATCAATGATAACGTTATCGCAGCACCAAAAGATACTGTTACACAAAGCCCCCCGACCGGAAAGCTTTATACTGTAGTAACCGGCGATACACTATATTCCATTTCCAGGCGTTTTGGACTAACTGTTGACGAGCTTAAAGGCTTAAATAACCTCACTGATAACAATATTAGGATAGGGCAAAAGTTGGTAGTGGTTAAATAGGATGTTAAATGTTGTTAAATAGTGTGATGCGCGCCCGCCCAAAATTCAGTTATAGTGTAAAAACGAGATGGTGGCTGCTGCTGTTTTTTTGCGGGCTGTTCCTTAAAGGCTTTTCGCAGCAAAAACAGGCCCGGCAACCAGGGGGACAAATAGAAGGGATAATTTTTGATAAAGATACCAAAGAGCGTGTGGCCCGCACCAGCATTTTAAATAACAGTACCGGTAAATCTTTTTATGACGATTTGAAGGGTGAGTTTAAAGTTGACGCCATACCGGGTGACAGGCTGATCTTTATCAAAGAGAATTATTTCCCGGATACGGTAGTGATAAAAAGCACTGACAATATAGCCGTTTACCTGCGGCGCCGGGCCATCCCCCTGATGGAAGTGACTATCCGCGATTCGCTGGCTACACCGCAGCAAAGGCTTGATGCCACGCATAAAGAATTCAGAAAAGCGTACGGCCCCAACGCATACAGTGATTTTTTAAGTACAGCGCCAGGCGGTGGAGCGGGTATCAGCATTGATGCGCTATGGAACTCGATCAGCCGCAGCGGGCAAAATGCCCAGCATTTACAGGGATTAATACAGGCCGATTACGAGCAAAATGTAATAGACTATCGTTTTAACCGATCATACGTTGGTAATATAACGGGGCTGAAAGACCAGGAACTGACCAATTTTATGGCCAGGTACAGGCCGGGATATTATATGGTTACCCATGCAAGCGATTATGAATTTATAAACTATGTGCTTAACAGCTTAAAAAGATACCGGCGTAACAAACGTACGTACGGACTGCCCCCGCTAAATCCGAATAAATTAACCCCACAAACCGCCGGAAGTAACTGATTTTTTACAATTGAAATAATCAAACCATGACTGCTTTGACAATAAACAGCAGGAATGATGGTTATTAGGTTGATTTGATTTTAAAAGAAAATTGTTTTTCCTTTAATTTGCACACATGTTAAAATTCGGTTTTGGGTTAATTGTTTTTACACTATTCTTTTCATCCGCCTTCGCCCAAAAAGCCGACAGTCTTAAAGCCGACACCAATTTATTGAACCGGTACCGCATAGACCCGCGGAAAGACGCATTCCCGATACGCATCAGGCCGATACAGATAAGCGAGGAACAAATACCGGTTGAACTGCTTGATTATAAGGTGAGCTACTGGCATAAAAGCATTGTTTTTGGGTTGAATTTTAACCAATCGGCATTCAGCAATAACTGGAGCGCGGGTGGTATCAGCTCGGTATCCCTGGGTACCAATTTCGATTTTAAAGCTGAATACAATAAAACACCCTTTGATTATACTTCGGAAACCAATTTGATATATGGCATAGCAGCCAACAAGGGGCAGGGCGAGCGTAAAACAAACGACCGCATCTTCCTGGATAATAAAGTAGCATCGCAACTATCAAAGCATTGGTTCCTTTTCGGTTCATTGAGTTTTGAATCACAGTTCTCAGCCGGGTATAACTATGTGGATGCCAATGGTAATGCGATCAACCAGGGCTTGCTGATCTCCAATTTTATGGCGCCGGGCTACCTGACGGAATCATTGGGATTTGAGTATAAACCGAACAAATATTACGATCTGAGATTGGGTACCGGTACCGCTAAACAAACATTTGTGCTGGATACCACCATTTACCACAACCAACCCGATAATTACGGGGTAAAGGACGGGCACACTTTTGTAAACCAGCTGGCTTTCCAGGTGGTAGCCAGTGTTGACAAGGACCTGATGCCGAATTTGCATATCAACGCCCGTTACGCGCTGTTTGTACCTTATCAACAAGCCTTAGCCTATACCACCCACCGTTTGGATGCTACCTTAACCGCCAAAGTGAACCGCCTGATCAACGTAACCATGGACGGTACGTTTTTGTATGATAAAAACACCTCGCCAAGGCCACAGGGGACGGAGGGTTTGGCCCTGGGCGTCAATTACAAATTCCCGTAAGAATATATAACTTAGGCTTTTAAATATAAAGCCTATGCCTGTTAAACTCACCCGGCTTGCTATCACCTGTATCTTAGCAAGCTTTACCCTTTTCTCTTACAGCCAATCGGTCATTATAGAAAACGGGATCAAGTTGCCTAAGGATTCTGTGATCAGTAAGCAATTGATCAGTTCGCTTAATGGGTTTCTCGCCCAAAAAGAAAAACCAAACAGGGAAAATGCTTTTGTTCTGAAGGATGACCTGTTGGAAACCTCAGCACTGTTGGACGAGATGAAGGGGATGGAAGCGAACGCTAAGGCAAATGATTTTTTTAAACCCTACCTGAACAATGTGGTGAAGCAGGGCGGGAACAACTTTATCATCCAATACTCTTATATGGGCGTGCTGGACAATGCGCCCATTTTGCGGGCGAGTTTTACCCTGGTAGCGAAAGGGGAAGGGGATAAATTTTACTTTTCATCACCCTTAAAACAAAACACTGCTGACTGGAAAACCAAAAAGATGGGTAACGTTACCTATCATTATAAAGATACTTTAGCCAAAGCAGATGCAAAGAAATACCTTGAGGCGGTTAATTTTTATGACCGGAAACTCAAGGTGCCGGAGCAACCGATAGCGTTTTATTATTGTGATAACCTGCCCGAAGTATTGCAACTCTTGGGAATCAATTACAAATCGGATTATAATGGTTCGGCAGGGGATGACCTGAGCTCGCATGAGAATAATGAGTGCCTGATGGTTGCCGGCGGAAGAATTTACCAGTATAGCTTTGACCTGCACGACCTTTGGCACGAACGGCTGCGCTATGTAATTGGAACCGAAAAAACCAACCGCCCGGTTGACGAAGGCTGCGCCTATTTGTACGGAGGCAGCTGGGGATACAGTTGGCCAGAGGTATTAGCCAAGTTTAAAAAATTTGCAGCGGATAACCCAGATGCGGATTGGTTAACACTTTACAAGGAAAACAAAATTTTTGACGGGACAGAAAAGCCCATGTATGTACCTTACTTTTTGAACGCACTCATCGCTCAGAAAATAGAGAAAGAAAAGGGGTTTGCGCCGGTGATTGAATTACTGACTTGTGGTAAAAGACAACAAGGGGATGAAAATTACTTCAAAGCATTGGAAAAGGTAACGGGGATCAGTAAGGCAGATTTCAATGCTGAGATGTGGAAGTTGATCAAGGGATCTTAGCCCGCCCCTAAATTTTAATGGTTTTCGCCGCAAAATCTTAACTTTGCATCCTTTAATTGAGATATAAGCATAATGTTTGAAAATCTTTCGGATAAACTCGACAGGGCGTTCAAGGTCCTGAAGGGACAGGGAACTATTACTGAGATCAATGTGGCCGAGACCATGAAGGAGATACGCAAGGCGCTCCTTGATGCCGACGTTAACTATAAAACAGCCAAAACCTTTACTGATGAGGTTAGGCAAAAAGCGATAGGTCAGAATGTATTGACGGCTATTTCGCCGGGTCAGTTGCTCACCAAAGTAATGAGCGATGAGTTGACGGAACTGATGGGCGGCAGTACTGCCGAACTTAATTTTCCGGCTACACCTACCGTTATACTGATCGCAGGTTTGAACGGTGCGGGTAAAACCACTTTCAGCGGTAAACTGGCGCTATTTTTAAAATCACAAAAAAACAAAAAACCTTTACTGGTAGCCGGTGACGTATACCGCCCTGCGGCTATTGAGCAACTGAAGGTTTTGGGCGAGCAGATAGGTATACCTGTTTACGCCAATATGGAATCGAAAGACCCGATCGCTATTGCAAGGGAAGGTGTGGCTTTGGCTAAACAGAACGGCAATAATGTGGTGATCATAGATACGGCGGGTCGTTTATCAATCGATGAAGCCATGATGGTGGAAATTGAGCAGGTAAAGGATGCTGTGAAACCGCACGAGATATTATTTGTGGTGGATGCCATGACCGGCCAGGATGCGGTAAATACCGCAAAGGTGTTTAATGATCGCCTGGACTTTACCGGTGTGGTGCTGACCAAACTTGACGGTGATACCCGCGGCGGTGCGGCCCTTTCCATTAAATCGGTAGTCAACAAGCCGATCAAGTTTATTGGTACAGGCGAGAAAATGGAAGCGCTGGATGTTTTCCACCCGGATCGTATGTCGTCACGCATATTGGGCATGGGCGATGTGATCTCGCTGGTTGAGCGTGCCCAGCAGCAGTTTGACGAGAAAGAAGCTGCTGAACTGCAAAAGAAGATCCGCAAAAACAAATTCGACTTTAACGATTTCTATAGCCAGATACAGCAGATCAAAAAGATGGGTAATGTGAAGGACCTGATGGGCATGATACCCGGTGTGGGCAAGATGATGAAAAATGTGGAGGTGGACGACAATGCGTTTAAAAATATTGAGTCGATCATCCAATCCATGACGCCGTTTGAGAAAGAGAACCCGGATTCCATCAATCAAAGCAGGCGCAACCGTATTGCCAAAGGTTCGGGAACGGACTTGCAGGAAGTGAACCGCCTGATCAAGCAGTTTGAGGATATGCGCAAGGTGATGAAACAGATGAGCAACCCTGCTGCCATGGCGAATATGATGCGGAGAATGCCGAAGTAGGGAATTCGAATTTCGGATGTTCGATTTCGGATTTATTTTTAATTTATTTAGCGGCTTTGGCCGCTTTTTTCTTTAGTTTGAAATAATTAATATCTGGTTATATTTAAAGTATGAAATTGCCTTTATTACTTATCATACTGCTATTTTGCGGAAATGTGTTTGCCCAAACGGTTAAAACCGAGACCGATCAACCTAAGCTGGGCATCAAGGAAAAGTTTTTTGTTTTAAAATCAGATAATAGTATAAAGGATGGGCCTTATGCAGCTTACTCGCGCTATGGGGGCAAATTACTTTACGAGGGTTTTTATAAGAATAATGTAAGGGATAGCATCTGGAGCAGCTATGACTACGATGGCCAACTGGAAGTAAAATATGATTACACCCACAAAAAGCTTTTAGCCTATTTCCCATCCAAATATATTGCGGATATAAAGACCTATAACGTGATCAATGGTGCTGATACCCTGAACACGGCCTTAGATCAGCCCCCTATTTTTGTAGATGGTGATAGTGCACTTGGCCAACTATATATAAACAACCTCCGATACCCCGCGGAAGCAAGAATAAACAATGTACAGGGCAAGGTATTGATCGCTATTACGGTGGACTCGTTGGGGCATATTGCCAATTACAGGATCAAAAAATCCATTGGCGGAGGTTGCGCTGAAGAGGGACTTCGCGTAGTTAAATTAATTAAAGGCGATTGGTTGCCGGGCATACTTAACGGCAAACCGGTAACCTCAGAATATATACTACCTATCAGTTTTACACTTTCATCCTACTAACTATTATGAAAATGGTTTTTCAATCGCTTTGCCTACTGATTTGCATTTGCACAGTTGCAAAAGCCCAATCACCCGGCGCCACTATTGATGTGCAGCATTACAATTTTGCCATCCGGCTTAATGATCAAAATGATACCATTAAAGGGCAGGCGGATATCGCACTGAAATATTTGAAAGATGCCGGGTCGTTCCAGGTTAACCTGGTTAAGACAAATGCCGCCGGTAAAGGGATGCTGGTAAGCAGCGTGACCGAAAATGGCGCTAAGCTGCAATTTCAGCAGGATGCGGATGCGGTTACTGTGAACACCACCGCGAAATCGGGCAGCGAACATACTTATACTATTACTTACCAGGGTATCCCGGCTGATGGCTTGATCATTTCGACCAATAAATTCGGGCACCGTACTTTTTTCGGGGATAACTGGCCCAACCGCGCCCACAACTGGATTCCCTGCGTGGACGAACCGGCCGACAAAGCCACCGTTGATTTTGTAGTGACCGCGCCCGATCATTACCAGGTGGTGGCCAATGGATTAAAAGTAAGCGAAACAGCATTGCCCGGTAGTTTAAAACTGACGCACTGGAAAGAATCAACCGTATTACCAACGAAAGTAATGGTGATCGGTGTGGCCGATTTCGCGATAGATCATCCCGGCGATGTAAAAGGGATACCGGTTTATACTTACGTTTTCGCGGAGAACAAAGAGGTGGGCTTTAACGGCTATGCTGTTGCTAAAGAAATACTGGCTTATTACATCGATAAATTCGGGCCGTATGCTTACGAGAAACTGGCAAATGTGCAGTCGAAAACTATATTCGGCGGGATGGAGAATGCGAGCTGCATTTTCTATTTTGAGAACTCGGTAGGCGATAAAGGTATCGAGGAGCTGATGGCGCACGAGATAGCCCACCAATGGTTCGGCGATGCAGCCAGTGAAAAAAACTTTAGTCATTTATGGCTGAGCGAAGGTTTTGCTACCTACATGACCAACGTTTACCTCGAAAGTAAATACGGTGAGGATATATTTAAAGACCGCCTGGAAAAAGACCGCAAAAAAGTGTTCCAGTTTGAAAAGGACAGGAATACCCCTATCGTGGATACTACCGCAAAAGGTAACTACATGGAACTGTTGAACGCCAATAGCTATGAGAAAGGAAGCTGGGTGCTGCACATGCTAAGGCGTAAACTTGGTGACGAAACTTTCTTTAAGGGCATCCGTGCTTATTATGCCAAATACGACGGCGGAAATGCCAATACCGATGACCTGAGGGCTGTGATGGAACAAGCCAGCGGGCAGAACCTGGAGCAGTTTTTCAAACAATGGGTTTATACGCCGGGCCATCCTCAATTGCATATTACCTGGCTTTATAACCCTGCTAAAAAGGCGGTGGACATGCAGATCAAGCAAGACCAAAGCACACCATATGAGTTTACGCTGGAATGCCTGATCGATAAAAAATTGCTCAAGGTAAAGGTGAAAGACGCGGCTACTTACATCGAGATACCGGTACCGGCCAAACCTACTGACATCACTTTTGACCCGAATGTTAATTTACTGGCCAGTTTTGAGGTGGCAAAGGCGAATTGAAACCCCTTTGTTTCCGCAGGATCTCTCAAAGAGGATCCTGCGGAATAAAATAATACGTCAAAGAACGGTTATAGCAAAGGCTGTCGCAGCCTGCTAAGGAATAATTAAAAAAATGATTTTGCGGGAGGATATCAACAAATGATCGTACTGCTGCAGACAGCGATGGCTGTTTATACCCGGCGGATCAGGCTACTAAGTTAGCTAAAATATTTAGTATTTGCAAATATATTTTTGCTTTTTCCGTCAGAGAGAGTGAAGGGCGATTGTAATTTAGTTCTGTTATTTAGCCAATAACCTCTAAATTATTCTTAAAATAAAATAATTTCCAAATTATATACTTTAACAATCGCTTTTGCGTTAATAGAATAAATATCACGGATGCTATCCCCTAAAGCATCTAAACCGTTAACCTTAAAACTGATCGGCCATGTTAAAGTTATCAAAATCCATTTATGTAACAGTTTACAGGTGGAGCTTCAAAAATTTCGGGCAAGGCGAATTGCCCCGGTTCAAATCATTATTTAATGTAAGCTTTTTGCTGGTAGTATTGCTTACCAACGCGATGCTGTTGGCGCAGGTTATCCTTAAATCGCAGTTGTTTATTGCGAACGGCTATAGCGTTGGGGTGTTGATGCTTTTGGGTACTGCTTTTATGTTACTGATAAGTCACCTTGTTTTTTTAAATAACAGGTGGTTAAAAAGCCTGAACTACCGCCTGGCTATTTTAAGCCGTCGCAACCTGAACACCTGGTCGGTAGTGGTGCTGGTGAATGTGATCATTGTTTGCGGGTTTGTGCTTTTTGCGGTGAGATAATTTCTTCATTCATGCTGATCCGCTGGTTAGCGGAGTGAAGCATCTTTAAGTGATGATTTATAAATGTGATGGTGAAAAAGATGCTCCGTTCCCTGCCTGCCGGCAGGCAGGGAACGGAGCATCTTCTAAGACAAATAAATAGTCGGCCTGTCAATTCAAGATTCTTCGCTACGCTCAGAATGACAAATTCAGAATGACAATTAAAAAATTTCTATAACTTACGCTTTGATTAAACTTTTATCACAGTGTTGGTTAAAACTTTCGGGAGTGCGGTATATGGTATCCAGGCGATCACCATAACAGTTGAGGTGAATATAGCGGCGGGGACCAAATATTTTATTGTTGGCCTGCCCGATGTGGCTATTAAGGAAAGCTATTTCCGTATTGAATCAGCCTTAAAAAATTGTGGTTTCAGGATGCCGCGCCAGCAGGTAGTAGTGAACATGGCCCCTGCAGATATCAAAAAAGAAGGCTCATCATATGATTTGACCATTGCCACCGGCGTGCTTTCGGCCTCGGGCCAGATAGAATCTGAAAATTTGGATAAATACATCATCATGGGCGAGCTATCGCTCGATGGTAGTCTGCAGCCCATCAAAGGAGCTTTACCTATTGCAATACAAGCCCGCAAGGATGGCTTTAAGGGTTTCATCCTGCCCAAACAAAACGCACGCGAAGCGGCCATTGTGAACGACCTGGAAGTGTATGGCGTAGAAAGCATTAAAGAAGTTGCCGGATTCTTTAACGGCGACCTGCAGCTTGAACCAGTATTGGTAAACACGCGGGATGAATTTTTTAACAGCCTCTGCAATTACGACAGCGACTTCAGTGAGGTAAAGGGCCAGGAAAATATCAAACGCGCGTTGGAAATTGCGGCGGCGGGTGGGCATAATGTAATCCTGATCGGTCCGCCGGGGGCGGGTAAAACCATGCTGGCGCGACGGCTGCCTTCCATACTGCCGCCTTTAAGCTTATATGAATCTTTAGAAACCACCAAGATACATTCTGTTGCAGGGAAGTTGTCGGCGGCTGATGCGCTGGTGACTATCCGCCCGTTCCGTTCGCCGCACCATACCATTAGCGATGTGGCGCTGGTTGGCGGAGGCAGCAACCCGCAGCCGGGCGAGATATCGCTGGCGCATAACGGCGTGTTGTTCCTGGATGAATTGCCGGAGTTTAAACGTTCGGCGCTTGAGGTAATGCGGCAACCGCTTGAAGAAAGGAAAGTGACTATATCCAGGGCGAAGTTTTCGGTGGATTACCCAAGTTCGTTTATGTTAGTGGCCTCTATGAACCCATGTCCCTGTGGTTATTACAATCACCCGGAGAAGGAGTGTATTTGTCCGCCGGGTACCGTGCAAAAATATTTGAGTAAGATATCCGGGCCATTGCTTGACCGTATTGACCTGCATGTGGAGGTAACCCCTGTCAATTTTTCGGAATTATCATCAGACCGCCTGGCCGAGAAAAGCGAATCCATCCGCGAGCGGGTGATCTTTGCGCGGGAGAAACAAACCGAACGTTTCGGCAACCGGCCCGATCTGCACGCCAATGCGCAGATGAGCCCGCAAATGGTGCGCGACGTTTGCAAGATCAGCACCGCCGGGCAAACACTGCTCAAAAAAGCGATGGAAAAACTGGGCCTCAGCGCCCGGGCTTATGACCGTATCCTGAAAGTATCGCGCACCATAGCCGACCTGGCAGGCAGCGAGGAAATTAAATTAGAACATTTGGCAGAAGCGATACATTTCAGGAGTTTGGATAGAGAGGGATGGGCGGGGTGATGTTGTTGGATCATTTCAAAAAAACTGCTTATGCGTTGAATGTCGAACACTGAATTTTGAATGATGAATAATGAAAGAAACATTGCGGTAGTGTTGTTGGAGACAACTCCAACAACGGCGGAAACGGTAGAATTATGAAAAGAAAATTTACTTATATCATACTCTCCGCTATCTGTGGAGTAATAGTTTTAATATTTGCAATCGATCACAGTACATCTTTAAAAAGGAATTATTATATTCTATTTCATAGAAGTGGAATAATAGAGCATCAAAATAGTAATGGAAAGTTGGATGGAGAAGTCGATTTTTATATAAACGGTAAAATTACTCGGAAGGTCGCTTTTAAAAATGGATTACTGGATGGATGGACAATTAATTATTATGCCAACGGAGAGATACAAAAAAAATCTTATTATAAAGATAATAAAAAAGATAGTATAGAATTTACTTATTATTCAAACGGGAAAATTAAAAGTAAAGAAAGCTTTAAGAACGGCAAATACGATGGAGTAAGGCTGAAATATTACCAAAATGGTCGGATAGAAAATAAATCATTTCGTAAAGATAATAATGTGACTGGGGTCGAATATGAATATTATGAAGATGGAAATTTAAAATACACAAGAAACTGGATAGATAACCATCCTTACGGAGATGCCTATTACTATGAAGATAATGTAAATAAGAAAGTATTGTTTTATCATGCCTACGATATTCTAGGCATCAAATTCTATTTAAATAGATATGACGAATCAAGGAGCGATGGGTATGTATTTAGTAGTCATATTTATTCAAAAGATAAGGATTCAGTAATTGTATTAAAAGACAATGATGGCTATATATCCATAAGCGATTTATATATGACTGTCGCAAATCCAGAATCTACATCAACACAAATTCAAATGTTTATTAATAACAAACTCTATAAAGATTTAGATTTTATCGATAATAATACTATAAAGGCAACGAATGTTTTTCTAAAAAAGGGAATATACGACATAGTCATTAAGGGTAGATTTGTAGATAAGCCAGATATTGTAACCACTTTGAAAATAAAAATAATAAGAGAATAGATATCTTTAATTTATCGTGATGTACCGTTATCGGAAGAAAAATTTTGAAGAATGTTTTTCCGCCCCCCGCTACCGCAAGCGTCACGCTTATGGCTGAATGGTAATAAATCAGATCAGCTGCTAATCCTGTGAACCACAAGCGGGACGCTTGCGGTAGCAATGAGTAATGTTGAATAAACACTGAATTTTGAATGATGAATAATGAAAGAAACATTGCGGTAGTGTTGTTGGAGACAACTCCAACAACGGCGAAATTCTCAAGAATGAAAGCGATATTTCTGTTATTATTGTCGTTTATTTTATGTCATAAAACATTTTCTCAGACTGGTATTTTCTGGAAGAAAAATATTTATTGTTTTACCAGCCAGGACTCAATTGAAGATCGCACCATAAAGCGAATTATTGATGATGTCATCACCCACGAAAGCCACTTTAAACAAAAATTCCCTTTCCCGATACTTCTGGATCTTTCTATTGAGCAAGAACCATCTTATGAAATAGGTTATGATAACATTTATGGAACTTCGTTATACAGCGACGTCTATCAATATAAAACCTGGGATTACAAAACGCTGGGACTTCGCATTAGGATTTATGACTCAGTCATTAATGAAAAAAAATTAATGAGTATGATGGACTATGGAATTCGCCATATTAAAGAATTAATGGAGCGGAGAAATAAACTGATTAAACTGGAGGCAGAGAACCGTCCCAAAAACACGTCAATTAGCCAGCTTCAAATAAAAAATATTGTAAAGTCGGTTGACAATAACAAATAAAAATGCCCATGAAACACCTCATACTTTTAAGCCTGCTTGGATCACTCTTTTTCGGGTGCCATTCAGATAACCAGTCTAACACATCCACTAAGGTTGATACCGCTGTTAAAACTACTGCGCCAGCGGCTGCCGTAGGGTCGGCAAAACTGCCTGATACCGCTAAATATAAAGCAGAGATCCAAAACCTGGTGCGGCAAATGCTTAAATGGGCCGACGCTAAAAAAGGGATCGATCTGCTGCCCGTTTTGGTTAAGGACAGCATTTGCACCGGGTTTGATATGGCTAAAGAAAAACAGACGCTTGCTCAGTTACGCCGGAGCGGATTTTTTGCTGATGAGTTTATCAATAACTATGACCATATCATCAGAACGCTTGATCATAAAATAAGGAACAAGGAATTTGAGCCGTGGAATGTCGGCGACCTGCCGATATTTAATTTCGATAACGACGTGGATCCCTGGTGCGACTGCCAGGACAATCTATCGTGGGATAAGGTGGAAGTAGAGGCAGTTAACCTGGGAGCCGACAAAGGGGAACTGAAATGGAACTGGGGCAAACCGGATGCCGGTACCGATCCGAGCTGGAAAGATTTCTTCTATAAATTCAGGGTAGTAAAAGTGGATAACCAATGGAAAATTTCCTATTTGCAGGGGTTTGATTACCAGGAAGGTATAAAATAAATTTTACTTCTTAGTGCTGGCGCACGCGTGTCGCGTGTGGCTGAATGGAGTAGTGTTGTTGGAGACAACTCCAACAACGGCGGGAAAATTCGCGGATTGCAAATCCGCTTGTTCTGTAGTCCGGGATTATAAATCCGGACAAACGTGATATCGGAAGGATAATAAAATCGGTTCGGTTACATTAAATGACGAAAATTAATATGAATTATCTAACGAAATTTCTTTTGGTTTCCCCCATTCTTTTGAGCAGTTGCATATTGTTTCAAAATAATAGAACGGTGAACATAACTCTTAATCCAAAAAATAGTGGTTGGTATTTTATCAAAATCATAAGAGATTCAACCATCGATGATACTGGTGTTGTAAAAGTAGAATTTAATGATACTAACCGAGTCTCATCTGTTCGTATTAATCATATAGAACAAACTATTTTAAGCCCTTATGATAAAGATAAAAATAGTTTGTCATCCAGACTTAAATATTTGGGTGTGAAAGAAGTATCACCTAATACAAGCTATTTTGAATTTTATAATCCGACAGATGCGGAATTATCTACAATTGATAAATGGAATCCGACAAATAAACGGGCTGGTCAGATACTAAATGAAGAAGATCGAGATTTTGATAAATATTGTAAGCCAAAGTAATAAGATTCGTTAAGCTGCTTTTCTTGGATATTCTGTCTCAAAGATTCATTAAGTAAAAATACCGCTTAATGGCGGTATTCTAACAACGGAAGTTTCAACCATAAATCTGTTACGACTTGTTTTATTAAAGAATTCATTTGATTCTTTTTTTGTTCCCAGGAGAAAATCGTCGAACCTTCAACTTTTAAAACGTTACCCATCATTTTTAAGGTGTATCCATTTACATAACGAATCATTTTTAGCTTCCCTGCCATGGTAATTATTTCATGATCAAATGGATAATACTGTAGAAATTTGATGATCTTTTTAAACTGTTTAACCTGCGGTTCAGACCTCCCCCCGCTACCGCAAGCATACCGCGTAGGGCTGAATGGTTAGCTTTGTTGGAGACAACGCCAACAACGGCGTAAAACCTCACTGCGAAAAACATTTTTCAGTCGGCAGGGTTCTTTGTGAGACGCCGTTAAGACAAATTAACCTGCGATGAGAAAACTATTCCTTTTGGCATTATTGACCCTGGCATTGGTTGATAGTAATTGCCGGTCTTTTGCAAAAAATGCCCCAACGGCTACTAACAGCATTTATTCCCTTGAAAAAATCAACCTGGGTGGTATCCCCCAAACAATACTGGTAACCGGGAAGGATCGCAGCAAACCCATTCTATTATTCGTTCATGGGGGGCCGGGCTTTACTGAAATGGCTTTGGTAAGAAAGTATAACCGCGACCTGGATAAATATTTTATCGTGGTAAACTGGGACCAGCGCGGCACCAACCTGTCCTATTCGCCCCATATTCCAAGGGCCTCTATGACGATGGATCAAATTGTTGCAGACGGGCATGAACTGGTAACATTATTAAAAAAACGTTTTCACCGGAACAAGATATTTCTTTTAGGCCACTCCTGGGGCAGCGCAGTTGCGACAATAATGGCCAGCCGTTACCCACAGGATTTTTATGCTTATATCGGCGTAGGCCAGGTAGCCAATATGCAGGATAATGAGCGGGTATCTACAGAATTTGCCATGCAAATGGCTGTAAAAGAGAATAATAAAAAAGCCATTAGCGAGCTTAAGAATATTATGCCCTATCCATCGCCGGAATCCACCTTACCCCAACTTTACACATCCCGCAAATGGATGCAGTATTATGGTGGCGAGGTTTATAAACACCATGGGGCCAGCGAAACCTTTGTGGGAGTTGCAAATGGCAAAAACCCATTATACGATGTGAAGAAAGCAGATGCGGGTACGACATTTTCTATGGAAAGCCTTTGGGCTCCATTTTTGCAAACCGACCTGCCCCGTACAGTCCCCGAATTAAAGATGCCCATTTATTTTATATTGGGAAAGCATGATTACAATGTTCCATATACGTTAGCCGAAGATTATCTTAAAAAGTTAAAAGCACCATTTAAAAAAGAGATCCTATTTGAAAACTCTGCTCATTTGCCACCCTTTGAAGAGCCGCAAAAATTTACACGGGTGATGGCCGGCATTGCATTGACCGTAAAATCTGATCATTGATTGTTTAAGCATTACTTACGATGCAGCGTAATCACCGTTATCTCCGGCCAAATACCCAACCTTCCCTTAAAGCCTAAAAATCCAAAGCCGCGGTTCACGTACAGGTATTTGCCGCCTTTTTTATACAAGCCTGCCCATTGGGGGTACATGTATTTTACCGGGCTCCATTGGAAACCGAATAGTTCGATGCCGAACTGCATGCCATGCGTATGGCCTGAAAGTGTAAGGTTGATATGTTTATCATTCAGCAGCGTTTTGGCTTCCCAATGTGATGGGTCGTGCGACATCAGTATCTTAAATTCCGTATCGGGTACCTGCTCAGCAGATTTTTTGAGGTCGCCGTATTTATGGAAGCCACCCTTACCCCAATTCTCTACCCCGATCAGGGCAATGGATTGGTCGCCTTTTTTGATTTTCACAGCTTCGTTCAGCAATAAATTAAAGCCGATCTCCTTATGCACCTTTTTTAACCGGGCCAGGTTGGCATGTTTTGCCTGTTCGCTATCCCATTTCACATAATCACCATAATCGTGATTGCCCAACACCGAATACTTGCCGTGGGCGGCGGCCAGCTTGCCAAAGGTTTCCTTCCAGGGGTCCATTTCGCTGGCTTTGTTGTTGACCAGGTCGCCGGTGAACAAGAGCAGGTCGCTGTGCTGCTTGTTGACCATCCTGATGCCTTTCTCTACCCCATTTTTGCTGGTAAAACTACCGGCATGAATGTCTGACAGCTGCGTGATAGTAAATCCGTCAAACGCTTCCGGCAGATCATCAAAAAACAGCGAAATACGATGTACCTTATAGCGGTGCCGACCACCGGTGACCCCGTAAATCAGGCTAAAAAATACAAAAGCAGCTATTGCCAAAGCTAATTCGCTTACCCAAATGCTTCGGGGCGGAAAATGCCGGAACAGGCGCGTGATATCTTCGATCAACAATACCGGCATAGCAAATATCTTCGGTATCAGTGTGAGCAGGGTAAAGGCCATCAGCCAGGAGATGAGTTTGGGAGGCTGGCTGCCAGCACTGCGCCGGGTGATCAATAATGCAAAACCGGTTGCTATGATAACATCTATCAGCCAGTAACCATACAGCACGAAAGAATTATCAGTTAGTGTGCTCACCGCACGGAAAAAATATACATCGGCAATGATCCATGCCAATAAAACAAAAGGAAGTCTCTTTATCATCTACCTATAAAGACGATTGACAGGCAAAAAGATTTTAAATAAATAAATTTATCTGCTAGCCTAAGGTTTTCATCTTGATTAAATTTTAGTGTGGGATGTAATTTGTAGTGATATGTTACCAGATGAATGATATAATTAAAATTAAGCCATATAAGTCTATTGCCAATGATTTATTTGGGCGGTACAGATCAATACCCGGCAGAATTTTCGGATCTTATATAAGATCAGTAAACATTTCCGTTATAAACAGGGTTTATAATCATGGTAGAAAACAGCATGAAAAAATTTATTTCAACGGCTTTGATGTTCATAGCCACCGCTATTTGCTATGCGCAGGTAGTGGTTTATCCTGCGCCGGTGGCGGGGTTTAGTAAGCAATCGCCTGTTTACCAGGTGAGCATTACGCAGAACGGGGTTACCAGGAATAGTTTTGTTTATGAGAGTGCGAAACCAGCCAACTGCCCGGCTAAGCAATGCGGGGACCGGGGTTCGGCCATTAATAACTTCCACTTTACAACGTTTTCGTTTCAAAACCCTGTTACGGTTAAGGTTACCAAGCTGGGTAGTTCTGCTAACCTTGCTGCTGTGCTGCCGGGCAAACTGGGTATAGGCAGTTTAAAGTCGACCAAAGCAGGGGGTAACAGCGAGGTAAGCTTCGTGCTGCAAAAACCGGCAAAAGTATCAGTAGAGTTTAATGATGACCCGCAAAACCATGATGTGATGATGGTGTTTGCAGATCCATTGGAGAAAGCTTCAGATGTACCCGATACAACTGCAGGCAATGTGCTGATGGTAAGCAATAGCGCTTCTTCAATTTCGATCCCGGACGATAAAACTATTGTTTATTTCAGAAGGGGCGTTTACCAGGTGGACAGGGTGACATTGCCATCAACGGTATCACAGGTATATGTGGCCGGGGGGGCGTACATAAAAGGGTATTTTTTGAAAGCGGGCAACCAGGAGTTTAAGATCAATGGTCGCGGCATATTAAGCAATGAAGGGTACGCCTGGCATTACCCTTCGCTGGATAACAATTACTCCGGCTGGTGGAATATCATCAACCTTAACGGTTCGGGTACTAATACGATAGAGGGAATTACGCTGATCGAAGCTACGGGGCCAAATATTATTGTGGGCGGTAGTGGGAACCTGGTTGTGGATGATATCAATATCA
>Ga0206976_1011_pt1 | contig 65835 bp, 50 predicted proteins | sample Alteio_BWOrgHeat_82_FD_152926 | JGI IMG/M metagenome (GOLD analysis project Ga0206976, IMG submission 152926) | Enriched cells from forest soil in Barre Woods Harvard Forest LTER site, Petersham, Massachusetts, United States -... | ecosystem: Environmental > Terrestrial > Soil > Temperate forest >... | reverse complement strand
TTTTCCCCTGACGGTTCAATTCCAGGATTTCATTTACGCGGTCTACTTTCAAAGCATACCAGTTATTTTCATCTTTATAGGCAAACCACATGAGCTTTCTAAAAATGTCAGTTTTTTGAAGTTTGGCCTCACCTTTCTCAGTAAGCAGTGGCGCTTCTATTTCTGGGATGAACTTCAGTTCCTGAATATAAGTCTCCAGTTCGTAGTTGAGACAGCACTTCAATCGCCCGCACTGGCCCGAAAGTTTGCTGGGGTTGAGCGAAAGATTTTGATAACGTGCTGCACTTGTGGCAACGTTTTTAAAATCACTTAACCAGGTAGAGCAGCAGAGCTCGCGTCCACAAACACCAACGCCACCGAGGCGTCCTGCTTCCTGGCGCAAACTGATTTGCCTCATTTCTACGCGGACTTTAAACTCGCTTGCCAATACTTTGATGAGTTCGCGAAAATCAACGCGTTCATCGGCAGAATAATAAAACACTGCTTTTGTGTTGTCGGCTTGAAACTCTACATCCGAAAGTTTCATTCCTAAATTCATTTTTCGAATGACTTCCCGTGCATGATAAATTGCAGGCATCTCGCGCTTTTTCACGTCTTCGTGCTTCTCAAGATCTTTGGTATGTGCCATCCGGTAAATCTTGTGAATCTCATCATCGTTGGCGACTTTCTTCTTTTGCATTTGTAACCGCACGAGCTCGCCCTGAAGAGAAACATATCCGATATGATGCCCAGTTTGAGTCTCTACTACTACGGCATCACCTGTGTGCAACATCAGATGTTCGGTATTGCGGTAAAAATCTTTCCGTCCATTTTTAAAGCGTACTTCAGCAACGTCAAACCGGTCTTGGCTGGGCATATCCATGTTGCTGAGCCAGTCAAACACGTTCATCTTATTGCAGCCGCCGGTACCGCAAGCGCCATTATTGTTGCAGCCGCCTACCTTGCCATCTTTTTTCGTACCGCACGCACAGCCCATATTATTTCGAAGAATTAAGGTATAAAGTTAGTTTGTTAGCACGGCTTGAACAAATATCGATTAAGCAGGAAGATTACCGAAGATATGACGATCAAAGATCTAACAAGTCTTTACCAATGTCCTTGCGATATTGGGCGCCTTCCCAGCTGATTTTTTTTACTGAATTGTAGCTGTTGAGCATAGCTTCGCTTATCGTTTTCCCTTTTCCTGTCACTGCCAAAACCCGGCCTCCGTCAGTTATGATTTTGCCGTCATTAATTTTGGTCCCTGCGTGAAAGACCTGTGCAGTGTCGGTATTTTCAAGCCCTGAAATTATTTCCCCTTTCTGATAATGATCAGGATATCCACCTGCTGCCATCACCACAGTTGACACAAAAGAGGGATCTGTGACCAAAGACTTTCCTTTAAGTTCTGCTTTGGCGCAGGCCGTTAGCAATTCAAGGAAATCGCCTTTGATGCGCATCATTACCGATTGCGTTTCGGGGTCGCCCATGCGCGCATTATACTCAATCACGTAAGGCTCGCCGCCTACGTTCATCAGTCCAATAAAAATGAAACCATTGTAGTTAATACCTTCTTTTTTGAGTCCGTCAACTGTGGGTTTTATAACTCTTTCTTCCACCTTTTTCATGAACGATGGGCTCGCAAAAGGCACCGGAGAAATAGAACCCATGCCACCGGTATTGGGCCCGGTATCTCCGTCGCCGATTCGTTTGTAGTCTTTGGCTTCGGGCAAAATCACATAATCGTTGCCATCAGTTAGGATAAAGACAGAGAGTTCAATTCCATTTAGAAATTCTTCGATCAAAACTTTTCCGCTGGCATCACCAAATTTTTTTTCTTCCAGCATTTCGCGAATAGCGACTTTAGCTTCGGCAACAGATTGCGCAATTACAACTCCTTTTCCGGCAGCTAAGCCATCGGCCTTAAGTACGATGGGCGGTTGAATAGTGTTGACATATTGTTGAGCTTCCTCTGACTGGCTGCTAAAAAAAGTTTTAGCTCCTGCTGTTGGAACATTGTGGCGTAGCATGAATTGCTTGGAGAAATCCTTGCTGCCTTCCAGTTGCGCTCCAACTTTTCCAGGACCCACCATGAGGATGCCTGAGAGGGCTTTATCAGCTTCAAAGTAATCTCGAATACCTTTAACCAAAGGCACTTCGGGGCCGACGACAACCAAGTCTATTTTTTGATCGATGCAAAACGAACCTAGCTCTTTAAAATCATCTACAGCAATAGCCACGTTGGTTGCTACCGAGGCTGTGCCTGCATTGCCGGGCGCAACAAATAATTTATCACAATCAGGACTTTGTCTGATTTTCCAGGCGAAGGCGTGCTCGCGACCTCCGTTGCCGATAATAAGAATATTCATAAAGGATACTTGCGGCAAATATATCCTTAAATCAAGATTTAAAAATGCTGGAAAATTGGGAGGATTTAAAGAAGAAAGCGAAGACTACCGCAGTAGGAAGCCTTCGCTTTGAAATTATTCAACGATGAACTTGTAGGGAATGCCCTGCACCAATAAGATATACAATCCTGGTGTGAGACCACGTGGTTCAACAGCAGCTATAAGGGTACCTTCTGAGTCGGTACTTACAGTTGTGCCGCTCAGTTTATTTCCTTGAAGGTTTATGATTTGAACTTCGGCCTGGATGTTAGCCTGGAGCCCATTGATCTCTACATTCAAAACCTGCTGTTGCGCTACAGGATTAGGATAGATTTTTACCAGAGGGTCGAGGTTTACGACTGTTACCGAGATGACTTCACCTGAGGTAGATTTTCCATCGAAATCGGTCTGCTTCAGTTGGTAGTAATTTTTCCCAATTGCAGGTTTTAAATCTGTAAGAGTATAATTGTTAGTTGCATTTGTAGTTCCATGCCCTTTCACAGTTCCAATCGACTCAAAATTTGCACCTGAAGCAGAATGATAAACTGTGAAGTAGTCGTTGTTTACTTCAGACGCTGTGGTCCACGACAATACTACGCCATACGGTTTAGGCTCGCCAGAAAAATCAACAAGCTCAATGGGTAATCCGGAAGCCAAATCAGTTGATCCGAAAGTAAAAGGGCTAAAGCTGGTTACATTAGTTACTGTTGCAGTGCCTGCGGTAGTGCTGCCAGATACCGAAACCGTACCTCCTCCAGGCGGAAGATCCCACCGCGAATTAGTGTTGTCCCAATGTGCTATGAATAACTGTGAAGTATTTCCAATGTTTCCACTGTAGCTTCCTGTGTTGTATGCAAGCGTAAGGTCGGCGAATGTAGTAGCAAGAGCTGGTGAGATTGTCCAGTATTCAAATTGACTAACTTTTACCAAATTGGCTAAATTAAGACTCAAGTGCGAGAACCCGCCCAAGGTTGGGTCTTGCGCGAAATATTGTGTACTCCAGGTATCAGATGCGGTGGTATTGGCTACTGTAGCTGGCCGATAATAGTTTGCAGTTACATTCCCCAAAGGAAAATTAAAGGTAGAACCAGAACCTACCACAGCGGTCATTGGGCCCGACACATAGCTCGCCGACGAGCCGCCGCTAATTGAACCTGTAGATGAAATTGTCAACAGATTTCCAGCACTTGAAACGATACTACCACCGCTCAGCGAAAGTATTCCATTTACAGTAGTGGGACCGGTACCTGTTAAGGTTACATTGGCAGAAGATGCCATTGACAAATTATTAAAAGCGGTAGATCCTGTAATATTTTGGGCCGACGTATTTGCAAAAGTAACTGTACCTGTGCCGGCAGAAAATGTTCCCCCGCTATTTGTCCAGCCCCCTGAAAGAGTAATGTTTTTGTTGTTAACACTGTTATCCAATGTCACACCCGCACCTATGGTCAATCCTCCATTCAAGGTCAGATCAGTACTTGTCATTGTCAATGTTCCTGCTCCGGTACTGCTCAGGTTATTGTATGTATTACGATTGTTCATTGTCATTGGAGCAACGTACTGAATAGTACCACCAGTGCTGGAAACAAAAGCATTGTAATTACCTGCCGGGAATGTATTAGTCGCAGTCTGAAGAGTCCCTGTTCCGCTGATGATTCCAAGATTATGTCTTGTGAAAGTACCGAGCGCAAGTGTACCGTTGATCTGAGTAGTATATGCCGTACGGCCAAGGGTATTCATTGTGATCGTTGCACCTGGTAAGATTACAACAGGTACACCTGTAGGAGGTGAGGATACCGCTGCACCAGTGCCAGAGCTATTTGTTGTCCAACTATTAACGTTACTCCAGTTTCCACCTGTTAATCGACTATAATAAGGCTGAACAGGATTTGGCAATGAGGCATTAGTTCCATCAATTAAATAGCCGGTTCCAGCAGAATAGTCGAAGTTTTCCCCAGCAGTAGGCATGTTTGTTGTTAAATTATTGGTGAAAACCATTTGGGTAGTAGTGGCACTACCAGGACTCCCAGGTACCCATCCCAAAGTCGCAGCATTAGGATCGAAATAACAGGCAACTAACGTCCCGCCAGCGCCCGACATTAAACTTGACGGATAGCTATAGGTTTGTGTTCCTGTTGCTGTGTACGAAATGATATTATCACGAGTAAGAGTCCAATAATAATTAAGCAATTGCTCACCGGCTTTCGATGTCGGGTGTGCTGAGTTAACAGCAACTACTGTGATATTGCCTCCGCTTACTGAGTTGACTGCCAAACTTAACTTAACTGGTGTGTAGTTATTCCCGGTACCAAGCTCATAAGTAAAATCAGAACTGGCACTCCCAGGCCACGACCTCACGATACCCAAGTCGCTTGTTACGCCATTGGTCCTGATGAACGATGTACTCCCAGTGCCCGAAACTATATTAGCTGACGCAGTAGCTGCCGAAGTAAAAGTAAGCTGGTTGCTACCGATACTAAAGTAACGGTTGCTGTTGCTCGGGCTAAACGTAAGTTTGCCGCTGATTGTAAGATTTCCACTCAGGGTTACATTCTTAGTTGCAGAGCCGGTACTAATTGTGAGATTACCGAAAGTGCCGCCCGAACTGGTAATCGCGTGTGCGGTGTTCGTCCCTCCTAAAGCTATTGATCCGCCACCTGTATTTATCTGTGTACTATTGTTAATGATATTTCCACTAACGGTGACGTTCAAATTTGATACATCCAATGTACCGTTGAGTATGTTTAAGTTAGTAATGTTAGGTGATGACCCCGAAAATGTTACCGTGTTTGATGTATTACTAATGGTAACATTTTGAAAAGTGACATTCGCTCCAATGGAAGCCGACTGTGCTAACGATCCATTAAATGTAGTGGTATTGGAAGATCCACTATAAGTTCCCGTAGAATTGACAACCAGGTTACCGCCAATGTTAACGTTTAGCGACCCAGGGCTTAATACGCAAGTAGAACAAATGGTTACGTTTCCTGCGGCTGTCATTGCATCCGAGGATAAAGTCACGGTAGTATTACCCCCTACTACGGTAAAGTTTCCAATCAACCCTACACCATTGTAGGTCATCGTTTGCGTGGTAGCAGCAAGGCCCATTTGTATAGTACTTGTTGCGCTTATAGAATTGGTTACCGGATTTAAATAGAGGTCTGCATAACTACTTCCGGTTGTTGTCTTTTGAATAATCAGGTTCGCTGAGCCGCCCAAGATGAAACTACTTCCAGTGTTGCTTTCGATTTCAAAAACACCACGGACATTGTTTGCAGCAATACTGCAATTTGTTCCCAGAACTGTAGTGGTTGATGTTCCGCTTTGATTATACACTAAAGCTCCGGCTAATGTTGTTAAATTCCTCCGTATAGCCCCAATCACAAAGAGCGTACCGCTTCCCGAAACTATGATAGTCGGAGTTCCTGCAGAAGCATATTCGATATCATTATTGTTGACACCCCCGCTCGAAGGCCCAACATATAAAGTCCCCCCAGCTACTTCTAATTTCCCATTTAGCTTAAGGTCGTAGGTGTCATTGTTGCCAGCACAGATGTTTACAGTACCTGAAGAAACTTTTAAGTCAGCTGTAGCTGGAATAGTAAAAGAGTTAGCATTTTCAATAGTGACTGTGCCCGAGGTATTGAAATTGGTTGTGCCGTTTAACAGACTAAGCCAATTGGTAGACAAGAAATTGTATGTACCAGTTCCACCGATCGTTAATACTGGAGTTTGAGAAGTCCCGAGATTTACAGTAAGCTTGTCAAGCGTTGTTACTCCGGGGCTTGTTGTAGTGAAAGACTGGGAATTTGAACCAAAAAAAGTGATATCTACCTTAGATGATCCGTTGGCAAATATTATGTGACCAGTGTTTGTTATAGACCCCGAGGTAAGTAAAGTATGCGTTACAGTACCACCGCTTGTTTGTAATTGGCCTGTAATTGAACTGTTTCCAACGACAGTTAGACTTGTTATAGCGGTGTTTCCAGCGTTGGTGAGGAAACTAAATGTTCCAGAATTAAGGTTAAAATTACCATTGACAGTTATTGTCCTAGTAGTTGCAGTAGTAACATCTGTGTTAATAGTTCCGGAAGCTGTGGTTAAATTATTATAGATAGTGAGATTAGAAGTGGGCAATGTTATTGCACCCGTTGGCGTAATACTCAAATTATAATAGGTTCCAAGAGTTAATGTGGGAATTGTATAACCACCACTCGTATAAAGCACCGTTCCACCTGAAGGTCCGAGAAAACTGTTAAAATCGCCAGATGGGAAAGTAGCGGAACCTACCTGCAAAGTCCCTGGTGTGGTCCCATCATTTCTTTGCGAATACACGCCGAAATTCAGACCTGTGGCAGTAGAGCCGCAATTTAACGTTGAGCCCTGAGCAATAGAAATACTTCCGGCCGTTTGATTGTTTGCATCATTTGTTATTACGTGATTATGCGTTGCATCTCCTATAACTACCGGACAAGTACTGCAAGGTGCGGACGCAGCTGCTGATCCTCCCACTGATAGTGTACTCCAAGTTGTACTAGCGCTCCAATTTCCGGGAGTTAGGCGACTGTAATACACCACAACGGTTCCGTTAAATGCTGAAGTATTCCCTGCCGTATATTCTCCATCAATGTATACGGCATTTGCTGACCAGCCCGAATTGGTATTGAACCACCCATTATTCGCGCCGATAACTGTATTGATTGTTGTTGTTCCAGCACCTGTTGTTGAATTGTATGGTGTAGCCGTTGGGCCGTATGTCCAGGTAAATGTTGACGCATCGTAACGTGCAGCAACGTAGGAAGTCGTGGTGCCATTGCGCACGGCAGTACTGTATGTATAATTCTTATTTATCACGGCAGTTGTGCCGGCAAAACCACTGCTCGTGACGCGCCAATAGTAGGCTACGCTCTGGCTTCCAGTCGTTACATTGGGATGAACAGAAGCTACTGGCCGTACGGTAACTGTACCCAATGTTGTAGCAGTGATATTCATCGTCATCGGCGTATATATCAGGATCGTTGGAGGAGGGGCACTTGGGTTAGGGATAAATGCGCCAACTGGAAAAGTTAAATCGCTGGCGGAAGCGCTGGGTTTCATCGTAAGGCCTAAATCATTCCTATTGCCATTGGTAATAATGAGTTTCGTCGTACTGAAGGCAACGCCGCTGGCTGCGTCTGTAAAGATGTTACCTAAAACAGTAAGATTGTTAGACGCAATGTTCAAAGCTGAATTAGTGTTAAGCAAGCGCAAATTACCGTTAACAGTCTGATTGCCACTTGTCGTAACCGTTCCATTGTTATTGATGGTCAGGTTACCAAAAGTACCAGCGCTCCCGGTGATGGAAGTTCCGTTAAACTGAATTGCTCCGCTCCCAGTGCTGGTATGAGTTGCACTATTGCTTAATGTTGTTAATACGGTTAGCACGTTACCACCGTCAGCAAGTGTGCCAGAGGTAAGCGTGAGGCCGAGCATGCTGCTTCCCAAAGCATTAGGTATAGTTAAGATTCCCGATTTGTTGACGACTACACTTACATTGGCCAACGTGGAGACGGTTCCACTGTTAGTCCAGCTTTGAGCAGCCGAACCATTAAAGGTCAACGTATTCGTTCCCGAAGTAAAAACTGTTCCCGTGTTGACTATTAGATTTCCACCCACGGCAAGGTTTTTACTATTACAATCAAAAGTGGGTGTGTTGCCGTTTATTAATGTAAGGTTATTTAAAACTATGAGAGATGCTTGTAACTGGGCTGTTAGAGCACTTGTGGTTCCATCTCTGTAAATATTTAAGTTATAAAGCGAAGCCGTTGAATTGATGGTAAAATTACTTCCTGTAGAAGGAATATATGCATTGATTGTTCCTCCGGTCACCGAGTAGTTACTGGTTGAGGAAGCGATTTCGATCCCGCCTGGGGAATTTGACGTGGGCTGACCAATATTCAAAATACCCCCTGACATCTGGAATGAGCTGGTTGCCACAGGAATAGAAATCCGCCCATAGCCGGTATTAACCACACCATTTAAAGATGGTGTACCATTGGTTCCGGTGGTTCCTACATTGACAGTTCCACCAGATTGAATATATGAGAAAGCTTGTGTCGCACTTGCCGCACGAGGTCGGATTTGATAAACACTCATTGTACCACCCTGGATATTTACAGTTCCGGCATCTCCTGACCCAAGCCCTTTTGAATAACCAAAGCTTATTGAGCCGTTGGTAACTTGAAGAAGCCCATTGAGCATAAGTCGTTGATCACCATTTCCAGCAGAGTTGCTGGCCACAGTTACATTAACTCCAGCGCCATTTATCCAAAGGGCGGCTGTTTGTGGAATTGCGAAATAATCATTCGCTGCGCCACCGGTCTGATCAAGGATGGGAATAGTAAGTGTCCCGGTAATCTCAAGTGTCCCATTCACTATAGATAGTGCGTTGTCAGATTTTTCAGTAGCTGCCGTCGCTCCTGAACTTCCCAAAGCTGCAGGGCCATACAACCGCATATAATTTGATTTGGCCGAGTTCAAGATAAGAATGGTTTGCTGACCAGTTCCTTTGCTTACGATAAACCTGTAGAAATCAGTATGGTTGTTACAAGTAACAGTGGCGTTTGTTCCTCCACTAAAAGTGACGTTCACGGCATTACCCTGAAGAGCAGCACCATAAATACTACCATTGTTGTATTGGGTAATGTTATAATCCTGTGTGCCGGTACCCGTTGAGTCAAAAAATTGTACGACCCCACTATTTGTAAAATTGCCAAACAATGTTAGTGCATGAGGTGTGGTTGATGTAGAGTTTCCTGTACCTACTTTGATTATACCTCCAGATGAAACCGTAAGGTCACCTGCAATGCTCAGGGTTCGGCTGGTATTCGTATTGTCATTAATCTGCCACGCTACAGTTCCTGTACCTGAAGACTGAGTAATTTTCATGGCACTGTTTACAGTTAGATTGCTGGCCATTACATAACTGATTGCAGTGTTGGTTGTATTGGTGAGCGATAAGTTATTGTAGGTAGTCTGAGTAGTTGAAAGATTCCCTCCTGAATTATAATACTCAACTGTGCCTCCAGATGAAGAAACAAAAGAAGCATACGTTCCGGTAGGCAAACCCACGCCATTTACTCTCAACAAGCCTGAACCTGATACAGTACCTAAGGAATTGCCTGTGGTTGCCATCATATCTAGCGTAGCGCCACTATTTATGGTAGCAGCGTAGAGATTAATATTGTTGACATCCGCAGTAATTGTAAACCCATTAAGAATGATGGCAACATCGCCATCGGAGGGTGGTGTTGAAAAAGGGTTAACAAACGTAGTACCTGACGGATCTTGTGTCCAGTTGCTATAGTCCGAAAAATTTCCCGTCGAATAAGAATACCAGGTTTGGTATGATGTAGCTGCTCCGATAGTAAAATAATAAGAACCGGTGCTTAGCATTTGCCCTGTAGTTGAGCCGGAGAAAAACCCAGAAGCACCCGGTGCGGTTCCCGGCACCGCGGCCCATGTACCGGTATTGATATTCAGAAACCAGATCGTATTGTAATTTGCTAATACATCACTTGTCGAAATATCGGGGGTCGTGGGTGAAGCATAGTAGAAATTCGCCCCAGTAAATGTGGTGGCGTTTGAGTTTCCGGTTACTACCATCCTAAAACTTCTGCGCAAGTGGCCAGTCACACTAGCGGTGTAAATTGCTTTTACTGCAAGCGAACTGCCATTGGTTGGAGCAGTGGAGACAGTTGAAGCTGACATATCCAAAGGTGTATAACCTCCGGTGCTCGTACCTATTTCAAATTTGTATTGCCAACCTGCCGTTGTTCCTGCGTTGTTGCGTATCAACTGGCTATTGCTTCCTTGTGTACCGTCCAGTTGAATGTATTTTGTAGAGCTAGCTCCGGATATGGCAGGTGCATTACTGCCTAGAGTGACATTCGAAGAAGAGTTGACAACCAGTAATCCGGTGGCTGAAAAAGTCAAAGTATTATTGATCGTGATACTGCTATTGACATTCACATTGTTGGACCCCGTGGTGCCCATCGTAAAATTGTAGAATGTGTTTGTGCCAGTTCCACTGATAGTTTGGCCTGAGCCAATAAATGAAGCGGTTGATCCTTCGGTGGCGTTTGCCAAATTCAAAGTGCCATTATTGGTAATGTTTCCATCAAAAGCGATTGTGAAAGTCCCGCCACCATCGCCAACGGTCTGAAAAGTCCCCGCATTGGTCAACGTATTAGAAATAGTTACCACCGAATTGCTGTTTCCGGTGTTTCCAAGATCAAAAGTACTTAATGCATCAGTTGAAATACTGGAGGCAGAAAGGGTATTAGTTGTTCCAGCCGCAGTGCCGCCCACCTGCACAGTTGACCCTGCAACTGCCGAGCCGGTTATGGTTAGATTTCCCGTTATTGTCAATGATGAGGCCGTGGCAGTTCCATTACCAATTATTAGAGAACTGGCAGAAGCATCGTCTCCTACATTTACAGTAGCTACGCTAACCAAAAGGTTATTTAATGTTACAGTTTTTCCTCCGCCTATGTTTACAGTAGAGCCTGCTGTGGGAGTACATCCACAACTTCCTCCGGCATGACTTGTTGTGGACCATGCGGTTGTTGTAGACCAGTTAACATTATTCTGACTAGTTCTGTTATAGTATGTCTGTGCTGAAACCGCACCAAAAGCGAGCAGAAAGACAAAGCTTAACAGCAAAGTCTTACCAATGGACAATGTTGTTTTGGGGACTCCATTTCGCGTCTCAAATTTAGTATTTGAGCTAATTTTCGTTGAAGTCGTCGGCACGGGGTAAAGCATTTTCATGGTCATTTTAGATTATCAGCAGACTTAACCGAATAACTGACAGTAATTCAGTTCCTTAAGTTAAGAGTTGCAACTACCTTAATAGGATTAACAATACTTATTAAACAGCACAATTCACTTATTATACTGAATAACAGATTTATCCAAAGGTAACAAGCTAATTCCAGTCCAAGCTTAAAATAAAGCCGGAAATTATCACTAGACCCAATCCATGTACCAAAACAGGAAAGAAAGTCTCTGTCTGGGAAACTTTGAAATTTTACTTCCTGCTGTAGTTAGGTGCTTCACGAGTTATGGATACATCGTGAGGATGGCTTTCAACAGAACCTGCCGAAGTGATCTTTACAAACTTCGCATTCTTCAGTTTTTCAAGGTTTTTGGCTCCGCAATAACCCATGCCTGCACGTAAACCGCCAACAAGCTGATAGAGTACTTCCGAAACCGAACCTTTATAGGGCACGCGACCAGAAATTCCTTCTGGCACCAATTTTTTGATATCATCTTCTACATCCTGGAAGTAACGGTCTTTCGACCCGTCTTCCATGGCTTCGATTGAGCCCATACCTCTATAAGATTTGAATCTTCGTCCTTCGTAAATAATTACTTCCCCCGGCGCTTCTTCTGTACCCGCTAACAAAGATCCGATCATTACACTGTCCGCACCAGCCGCCAATGCTTTTACTACATCACCCGAGAAACGAATGCCTCCATCGGCAATAGTTTTAGTGCCTGATCCTTTTAGCGCCTTCGCAGCTTCATAAACTGCTGAAAGCTGTGGCAATCCAACTCCAGCAACAACACGAGTGGTACAAATACTACCCGGACCAACGCCAACTTTTACTGCATCTGCACCTATTTTCGCAAGGGCTCTCGCTGCCTCGCCTGTGGCAATGTTTCCAACGACTAATTCAATCTCAGGGAATTTCTTCTTCATTCGCTTTGCGGCATCCATTACACCTTTGGAATGACCGTGAGCGGTATCAATGCTGATAACATCTACACCGGCATTTTTCAGAGCTTCGATCCGCTCAGAAACATCGGGCGTCACCCCCACAGCCGCACCTACGCGCAGTCTTCCAAACTCGTCTTTGCAGGCGTTTGGTTTGTTTTTCTTTTTTAGAATGTCTTTGTAAGTAACAAGGCCAGTGAGTTTCCCTTTTTTATTAACGACCGGAAGTTTTTCTATTTTATAGTTCTGCAGGATCACTTCTGCCTTTTCAAGCGTGATTCCTTCGGGGGCTGTGATGAGATTTTCCTTAGTCATAATCTTTTCAATAGCCATCGACATGTCTTTTTGAAATCGAAGGTCGCGGTTGGTGATTATTCCTACTAATTTCCCATTTCCATCTACTACAGGTATACCACCAATTTTATTCTCGCGCATGATTTTTTCGGCATCGCGCACGGTAGAATTTATTTGAAGGGTTATCGGGTCAAGAATCATTCCGCTTTGCGATCGTTTGACCTTGCGCACATGCTCAGCCTGCGCTTCGATCGACATATTTTTATGAATAAACCCGAGTCCGCCTTCCAATGCCATACCAATAGCCAAATCTGCTTCGGTAACCGTATCCATTGCTGCCGAGATGATCGGTATATTTAGTTTGATTTTTTTGGTAAGATGACCTGCTGTATCAGTGGTGCGGGGCAAAACCTCGCTATAAGCGGGAACCAGCAGTACATCATCGTAAGTAAGTGCTTCAAAAAGAAACTTGGAAGGATCGAGTGGCATGGCAAATAATTTAGGAGTGATTATTTGCCGGGCAAAGTTAAACTAATTAGTGGATATGCTAATTCATTAATTTGTTAATTTGATTAATCAGGTAATAATGTAAGTTTTGAAACGAATTTCTATCCCCGTTTTATGAGTCTGTTAATGCTTTTGTCATGAGGTATTTCTTTGAGATCAGCTACAACGGTTCACGTTACAGCGGCTGGCAGAATCAGGCCAATGCTGTTGGCGTACAACAAGTTGTGGAAGATGCACTCACTAAACTGATGCGCGAGAAAATAGCTATCGTCGGCAGTGGTCGTACCGATGCTGGCGTGCACTGTGAGCAGCAGTTTTTTCATGCTGATTTTAAAAACGAGCTAGATACTGATGATTTATTGCACCGACTTAATTCATTCCTTCCCAGGGATATTGCCATCCGCTCAATAGTCAAAGTCAGGGATGACGCTCATGCGCGTTACGATGCCCGCCAGCGCTCCTACAGATACTGCGTCACCACTGTAAAAGACCCTTTACTTATGGGGTATTCGTATTATTTCTTTAAGCCACTTAACGTGAAAGCCATGGATCAGGCAGCGGGATTATTAATTGGCGAGCATGACTTTACAAGTTTTAGCAAGGTAAAGACGGACGTGAACCATTTTGTGTGCACAATAAAAAAAGCGCGGTGGACAAAGAAAAAGAATCTGTTGGTCTTTGAAATCACGGCCAACCGTTTTTTGCGTGGTATGGTGCGCGCCATTGTAGGCACCCTGCTTGATGTGGGTACCGAAAAGATTTCGTTGAAAGACTTCCAGGAAATCATTAAAGGAAAGGATAGAAAAAAAGCCGGCATGAATGTACCGGCTGAAGGTTTGTTTTTGGCGGAGGTGAAGTATTCAAAGGGCTTAGTCTAAAGGTTCGGTTGGCATTTCCTGCCTTTCCGGGGTCACTTCAGGCTTTCCGCCCAATCGGTTAAAGCTTTGGATTGCTCGGGTGTAAGTACTGCCTCATGATGCATGAATGTATACGTTCCCAAAGGCATTCCTCCTTCTTTCACTTCGTCTACAATCTCTTCAAATTTACGCTTGGCTCTCTTCTCAGGGTAGCCGGCATATTCTGAAAAATTCAAGTGCTTTTTGCCATCATTGATATGTGTGTATTGAATCCACCAGCCAACGGGCTGCACATTGGCGTACCATGGATAATTGGTGTTGTTGCTATGACAGTCGTAGCACGATTGTTTTAAGATGGATTGCACTTCGGTGGGTACGGTATACTTCTTTGAAATTTCATTTGGGCCATCCAGATTAGAAATATTGCGCGTAGGCCGGATGAATTGAATGACAATCAGGACGACCAATAGAGCTATCAGAATTTTTTTAGTTCGTGACATAGATCAGAGTGATTAAATAGGTTAATTGAGACAAATGTTGCTATTAAAACTACATCAGTTTTTTGAAAAAATTATCAACGGCGCGGTCGGGCAATAAACGGGGCAATGTCCAGTTCTGAAATTTGTTTTGCACGAGAGCATACCTTGTTTTAGGTTTTTGAGTTTCAAAAATATCTACAACCTGTTTCGAGAATTCTTCCAGTGGCAATCCCTTTTTACCTTCGCTTACAAACTTGCCAAAAAATTTTGCCATCGAGCCAATGTAGGCAGTGTCTTTGTACTCATCTACTGAGCCTTTATCCCAAATAGGAGTTTGAACTGCACCAGGGCCGATGATGATTACCTCAATACCATAACGCATCAACTCCCGGCGCAAAGTGTGGGAAATTCCTTCCACAGCATGTTTGCTTCCTACATAAGGTGCCATAAAAGGAGGGGCCATCTTGCCAGCCACGGAGCTGATATTAAGGATTCTGCCAGGTGCTGAAGGATGATTCTTTTGCGTGCCAAGCAATGGAAGAAAAGCTTTTGTAGCACGGATGAGCCCGAAAACGTTCACTTCAAAATTTTGAGCTATTTTTTCTATGGGAAGGTGTTCGATCGGGCCACTTATTGAAATGCCCGAGTTGTTAATCAAGCCACCAAGGCCTTGTCCGTTCAAGAGCTTTTGCACCTCTGTCACGGCACGATCTACAGCGGCTTGGTCGGTAACATCGAATATCAATGGAAAGAAGTTCTCACCCAGTTCATTTTTCAGACGTTTGGCATCCTCGTCTTTGCGTACGCTGCCGAAGACCTTGTAACCTCGCCTGATAAACTCTTTAGCCGTGCCATTGCCGATACCCGAAGACGCGCCTGTGATTAGAATCGATTTCGCTTTTTGCATTGTCTCAGAATTTTAAAGAATGGTAATAAACTGATAGCGAATTTAATAGACTTGATAGTCAGGATTAAATCGATATCAACTTTTAAATTCCTTAAACCTTCGTACCATGGCCATGCCAAAGCCTACCATAAGCACGCATGTGCCTAGCCAAAGTACATTGATAAAAGGTTTTTCCAATGCTTTGATTACCACCCAGTCTTTTTGGCGGGCGTTGGTACCAAGGGAAAACTCATTGGTTTGCGGATGAATGTTGAGCAAAGCGATGCGAATGCCAAGGTCGTTGATTTCTGCGGGGATACGGCCGACTTCATTTTTGTTACGGATCAGAAATACAGGCTCTGCGTAAAACGACTCATGTTCTCCTTCAATTTTTATTTTAGCCTTCACAGCTACATCTTCTGCATTTAAGGTAACTCCTCCCAGCTGATCAATCCGTTTGATCTCTTCAAGTATGGCCACATAATCATTGATGAAAAACTGTTGACCAATTTTTACTTTCACTTCTTCAGTCTTACTCCAGTTGGGTTCTTCCTCTCGACTCATCATAGCAGATACGTGAGCATAAATATCACGATCAAAATTCTTTTTAATATCGGGTGAGGCAAGAAATCCACCCATGGCCGGATTGATTTGAATGCGTGGGTAAAGCGTGGCAGCTAACTTTCCGTTCTTGCGCATTTCGATTTCGTAAAACGTGTTCTCCGGATAAATTTCAAAAGTATCGCGGGCGCTGTAAAGTTTCTCGCCTTTGTAAACGATGTCTTTGATTGCCACAACACGATAAGGATCAGAGGTAGGGTCGATATCATTTTTTCTGACATAACCTCTTTTATTTCTCAGCTCTAAATTTTCACTGCGATACTCGATGTCATATCCCGCCATCGATTTTGCTTCATTGATAAACAACAAAAGATTGTCGCGGTTGAAGTCTGTGCCCATCTCTTTGTTAACGATCATTCCACTGTTATTCAGTGAAACCACGTTAGAGTAGCCGGCAGAAAAAAGAATTCCGATTAGCACAAGTCCAACGCCAATATGAGCCACGGCTCCTCCCGAAAGATTTGGATTTACTTTCGTTACCGATAAAAGTACTTTAACATTTGATACAATTAGATAAACACCAGCCAGTGTAAGCACGAGGTAAACGGGACTGTAAACTTTGGCGACGGAAATAATTATAGCAAAGATGACGAGAGAGAAAAGTACTGGTGTAAGCAACTCCTTTTTCAGTTTCCCTTTATCCATTTTCTTCCACCAGAAAAATTGGCCTGTACCGGATATCAACGCCACGGCAACACCAAACCATAATTGAAACTTTGAATAAAATTCGATCTGGTTGGCCGGAGGTGCTAAATTCGAATGCCCTCCAAAGAGCTCAATAATTTTATTATAAACAGGGATGGACGTAGGCATTAGCACTTGAAAACCCATAAGACAGAGTGCGGTGGCTCCCAAAAAAACCCAGAACTCACGAGAGTAAACGGAGACTTCTTTTTCAGATGACGGAATTTCTTTCCATCGGCTGATACAAAGAATAATGGCGGCAACAGTAAAGAATAAAAGGTAAAGAAGCAGCTGCCCCGAAAGTCCAAGATCGGTAAATGAATGTACGGAAGTGTCGCCCAAAATACCGCTTCGGGTGAGGAACGTTGAGTACAAAATCAAGATGAAAACTGAAATTGCCAGAATGATTGAAGTCTTAAGCGCAGTGTTGCTGTTTTTATACGTCATCATCACATGGATTGACGCGATGAGTATCAGCCAAGGCACATAGACCGCATTCTCTACAGGGTCCCAGTTCCAGTAGCCGCCAAAGCTAAGTGTTTCGTAGGCCCAGTAACCGCCCATTAAAATGCCGAGGCCAAGAACAGCGCCACCCAAAAGCGCCCATGGCAGAGCGGGTTTGATCCACTCGGAATATTTTTTTTGCCAAAGCCCCGCAATGCAAAATGCAAATGGTGGAAGTGTAAGCGCAAAGCCAAGAAAAAGTGTAGGCGGGTGGATGACCATCCAATAATTTTGAAGAAGCGCATTTAATCCGTGGCCGTCTTTGGGAATAAAGTTGGGGTCGATTTTGAATATCGGATCACTCATTGCATCACGCAACAAAATGAAAGGTGAGCTTCCGATTTTAATATTGATCGCAGGAATGACAACTCCCAATATCATGGAAGCAAGAAATGCCTGCACCAGTGCAAACACAATCATTACGGGCGCTTCCCACGCACGTTGTGTGCGAATCAGGATCACACCGAGTACAGCTTGCCAAAACATCCATAGCAAAAAGCTTCCTTCCTGACCTTCCCAAAAACAGGAGATCATATACTGGCCTGGCAAATGCAACGACGAGTGACTATAGGCGTAGTGATATTCGAAGTAGTGTCTATAAATGATCACAAACAAGCTGGCAATTATTCCAAGTACGGAGATAGAGTGAAAATAGAATGCAAATCGCGCGTTGTTCACCCATTTACCTTTTTCAAGGTTATTAGCGGAATAGAAACTTTTCCAGTAAGCGAAAGCACAAACCAAAGACGCAACAAACGAAGCTATAACGAACAGGTGGCCAAGATTGCCGATGAGAAAATGCATGGGTGAATGGTTAATCGTTATTGGTCAATAGCATCTCCGATTAACGCTTAGCTATTAACGGGTAACAAGCTTTTGTTCCTGATACTTGCTTGGGCACTTAAGCAAAATTTTCTTAGCAACGAATTGACTGTTTTGATAGCCACCGACGACAACTACCTTTTCGCTTCGTAGGAAATCCGGAGGCATTGGTTCATTGTAAAAAACTTTTTGTTCTTGATGATTATCGTCTACTAATACAAACGAAAATGAGAGTTTGTCAACGCTGTTCTCCAGCCCGATGATGTGGCCACTCTGGTCTTTTTTCAAACTACCCACTACATGAATAGGGGTGGAATTACCTGCGTCAGACATTTGTTGTGCCTGATCAAAATTTACATAGGTGCTGGCATCACCAGCCGTGGTAATAATAATGCCAATGGCAGCAGCTACGATGATGATTGCAATGATGTGTGAACGTTTCATATTTGACAGACCTGCAAAGGTAATCGTTATTAGTTATTTGGCATACCCGATAATTGCTATGATACCGAGTAGCTATTTCGGAAGTCTCTTCTCAAGCCTGGAAACTTTGCGATCGGTATATATTAATAATGCAATGAGTCCAAGAAAAATCACCAGAATGATAGCTACCACTACAAAGATCTTCCCTTCAGATCGCAGCGTGTCGGCCATTTCTGCATCTTGTGCAGCCAAAGCTGAATTTATTAATAGGAATAAACCCAACAGTAGGTATTTATTATGCGTTTTCATTTTCTGATTCTATAATTTTTTCCTCTGCTATTCTCATCCGAATACGTAATGACGCAATCCAAACTCCCAATAAAATCCAACCGATTACGGCAGGATAAAAGACCATCCGCATCTTACTGTCCAGATCATACATATTAAATCCAGGATTCCCACCGCTGCCGGGGTGCATGCTGCTCGTCATACGTGGGATTATAAAGATTAACGGTACCATCGCAACAAATGCAAAAATATTGTAGACAGCACTCAATCGGGCACGCTGCTCTTCATTGTTTACTGATCCTCGCAAAATAAAATAAGCAAGGTAAACGAGCAGCGCTATGGCTGCACCATTTTGTTTTGGGTCACCATGCCAGGGCGAGCCCCATGTGTAGTTAGCCCAAATCATCCCTGTAAAAATGCCAAGCAGCCCAAACACCAGACCTACATTGGCAAACTCTACAGAGTAGGTATCGTTTTGAAAGTTTGGATTCCTCAAATATTTTATTGCATAAATAGTTGAGGCGAGGAAAAGAACTACCATGCCAAACCACATCGGCACATGAAAATAGAGCGCTCGTATTGTTTCATTCACGATATTCAGGCGAGGCACTGCAAAGAGCAGCCCGCCAATGATCGAGTAGACCAGCAAAATTATACTTAGTATTTTCCACCAATTGGATTTCATCAGAGCATTGAAATAATGGTCAAATTTATTCCATAAACATCAGAAGTCCTCTACTATTTTAAAGTCCGTTAACTTTTCCAGGTAAATGGAAATAGTAAGTAGGAGATAGCGGCAACCAAAGCATTGATGGCCAGCAATGAGAGGAGCCTGTCGTAACTCACACTTGGGTCCAATCCGTCCATACAATTTTTGGTGATCCTTATGACGATTAGAAGAATTGAAATTATGACTGGGAAACTCAGTACCGCCATAAGGATGTTGCTGTTACTGGCTTTTGAGGCAATGCCTGAGAGCAGTGTGAGCGAAGATGCAAAGCCGCCGGAAGCCAAAATGAGCGTAACTACAAAAGTCAATTTATCCTGAATCGGGTCATTTAGAAAAAGAACAAACAACAAATATCCTGTCAGCGAAAGCAAAAGGCATAGCAGGAAATTGTATATGATTTTTGAGAGCAAAACCTCTACCGGACTTGCGATAGAGTAGAAATAAATATCGAGACCACGTTTTTCGCCTATAAAGCTTTTGGCAATCGTATTAATAGCGGTGAATAAGATGGTGATCCAAAAAAGCGCACTCCACACTAACGGAGTTATTAGGTTTTGACGAAGAGCAAATGCAAGGTAGCTGATAAAAATCGTGCTGAATAAATAGAGAGCCAGTCCCGAAACTACAGCCTTGCGCCTCAGTTCTAGTTTGAATTCTTTTAATATAAGTTGCCCGATTGCTTTCAAGCCTCGTTGTTAGCCAATTTGAATAACTGAAGTAAGGTCAACAGGCCAATTGCAAACAGAAATCCGATGGTAAAACCAGCCACTAGGAATATGGAAAGTTTTGGAGAAGCCGGCTTTTCAAAAACGGTAAACCCTTCTACTAATTGAATGCTGTCTACCAGCTCAAGGGCGTTTTTATAACCTATTTGTTCTTTGCTTAGTTCGATAATCTTAGAGTAGATGCTAGTAGGATCAATCAACAGCATTTCGGCACTTTTGGAATAAACAGGCTTGCCCAAAAATAAGCGCCTTTTTAGGCTATCTAAAGAGCTGATTTCAGTACCAATTTTATCAACCAGGCTCTGATACATTTCCTTTCTTTGTCGAACTCTGATTTTGACAAATTCATTATTCCTCAAAAACTGAATCATACCATCCTGAAGTTTTGAAAGTATTGCCCGGTCTCTAATGTCGACTGTTACAAGAAAGATGCTGGCGTCACTCTTATCTTTATCTTTTTTGACGCTTTCAATTTCGATGAGGTCAATTAGTTCAGCTTCTTCTTCAGTGAGAGTTAAGCGTAACGATAATCCCTTCTTGTTTTTCTCCCTTATCAAATTATTTAAACTTTCTGTGATTTGTTTGCTATACGGTTCTGTGAGGATATCCGAGAGTAAAAGCATCTTACTTTCAAACACTTTGGGAGACAGAGAATAAACCACTATTGAAAGTGCAATTCCAACCGATGACGAGATCAGAACAAATTTCAAGTGTTTTCTAAAGTATTGAATTACTTTCACCCCAAGCTCCTGAAGGTCAATCTCATCGGTAGATCTATTTTCCATTTTTATTTTTTTTGCAAATCTCATCAAAATACAGGGAATCGTAAAAATAAAAAAACGATCCAAGCCGCTTTACTGAACGGAAAGATATAGATGCGGGGTTTTGCAGCTACCTGAGGGAATCCATTGGACAGCGGAAATTTCTATCTTTGCCTGGAATTAAATTTTTGAATGAAAAAAGCCCTTATCACAGGTATTACCGGCCAAGATGGTGCCTATTTAGCAGAATTACTGCTCTCAAAGGGGTATGAAGTTCATGGATTGAAGAGGAGAAGCTCTTTATTCAATACCGATCGCATTGATCATCTGTATCAGGATCCACATGAAGAAAACGTAAATCTCCGACTTCATTATGGTGACCTGACAGACTCCGTCAATGTGATCCGGATTATCCAGGAAGTTAAACCTGATGAAATTTACAACCTTGGGGCAATGTCTCATGTGAAGGTAAGTTTTGATATGCCAGAATACACAGCAAATGCTGATGGTATCGGTGCCCTGCGAATACTTGAGGCAATTCGGATTTTGGGCTTGACAAAAAAAACGAAATTTTATCAGGCGTCAACATCAGAACTCTATGGATTGGTACAGGCAGTACCACAAAGCGAAACAACACCGTTCTACCCTCGCTCCCCTTATGCAGTAGCAAAGCTATACAGCTATTGGATCACAGTGAACTACAGGGAGGCTTATAACCTGTTTGCATGCAATGGAATTTTATTTAATCATGAGTCGCCTTTGCGTGGTGAAACGTTTGTCACACGGAAAATAACAAGGGCAGCCTGCCGCATTGCCTTGGGGCTTCAAAAGACTGTATTTATGGGTAATATAGACGCGAAGCGTGATTGGGGACATGCCAAAGACTACGTTCAGGCGATGTGGTTAATGCTTCAGCAAGATAAGGCTGATGATTTTGTAATAGCCACAGGGGTTACAACTACAGTAAGAGAGTTTATCATCAAGGCGTTCCAAAGATTGGGAATTGATATTGAGTTTAAAGGAAAAGGAATTGATGAAATAGGATATGTTTCTAAAATCTCAAATACCGATGTTAAAGTACGGGTGGGAGAAGTTGTCGTAAAGATTGATCCAAAATACTTTAGGCCAACGGAGGTTGAGTTATTAATTGGTGATCCAACTAAAGCAAAACGCGATTTGAAATGGGAATTGAAATACAATTTGGATTCTTTGATTGATGATATGGTAAAGAGCGACCTTGAACTCTTCAAGCGTGATCATTACTTGAAAGAAGGAGGACATAAAATTTTCCAGTATCACGAATAATGGAAAAATCATCTAAGATTTACGTAGCTGGCCATAATGGTATGGTCGGGTCTGCGATTGTGAGAAAATTAACTAGTGAAGGCTACACTAATTTGGTGCTGAGATCTTCATCCGAACTTGATCTGAGAAATCAGGCAGCAGTTGAAAGTTTCTTTTCCACGGAAAAGCCTGAATATGTTTTTTTGGCTGCAGCAAAAGTTGGGGGTATACTGGCCAACAATACGTACCGGGCGGATTTTCTTTATGAAAATCTCATGATCGAGAGTAACGTGATCCAACAGAGTTATGTTCATAAAGTTAAAAAGCTCTTGTTTCTCGGTTCATCTTGCATTTACCCCAAGTTGGCGCACCAGCCTTTAAAAGAAGAGTATCTGCTTTCAGGATTTCTTGAGGAAACCAATGAACCCTATGCAATAGCTAAGATTGCGGGTATAAAACTATGTGAGAGCTACCGAAGGCAATACGGATGTGATTTTATCAGCGCAATGCCAACTAATCTTTACGGGCCTAATGACAATTATAATTTGAACAACTCGCACGTAATACCTGCTTTGCTAAAGAAATTTATTAATGCAAAAATAAACGGGTTGCCCTTTGTAGAAGTTTGGGGGTCGGGAGCTCCAATGCGAGAATTTTTACATGTGAATGATTTGGCTGATGCGTGCCTATTCTTGATGACGTACTACAAAGAGACTGGGTTCATAAATGTTGGTACCGGGAAAGATCTTTCGATTGCTGAACTGGCACAATTGATAAAAAAAATAACCGGATTTAATGGCGACATTAAATTTGACCCCTCCAAACCTGATGGAACTTTCCGTAAACTTATGGATGTAAGTAAGTTAACAAGCTTAGGTTGGAAATACAGAATTGACCTCGAATCTGGGCTCAGGAATTTAGTTGAAACGGATAAGAATATTGCATCTTAGAGATAAAATTTATGCTTAACAATAAAAGTGTATTGATAACCGGAGGTACCGGTTCTTTTGGTAAGATGTTTACCAAATTAATTTTTAAAAGATTTCCTGAGGTAAAACGACTTGTCATCCTATCCAGAGATGAGCAAAAACATTATCAAATGGCCATTGAATACCCCGAAGATAAATATCCAGCCATCCGTTATTTCATTGGCGATGTAAGAGAAGAAAGCAGATTAATAAGCGCATTTGAAGGAATAGACATTGTCATACACGCTGCGGCGATGAAGCACGTTCATTTGGCAGAATATAACCCTATGGAATGTGTTAAAACAAATATACTTGGCGCTGAAAATGTTATTAACGCTGCTCTTAAATGTGGAATAAAAAAAGTTGTGGCACTATCTACAGATAAGGCTGCTGCTCCGATTAATCTTTATGGTGCTACTAAATTGGCGTCAGATAAGTTGTTTATCGCTGCGAATAATATTAGGGGAAAAAGAGACATCACTTTCTCGGTCGTTCGCTATGGAAATGTGATGGGATCTAATGGCTCTGTAATGCCATTTTTTTTAAAGAAGAGAAAAGAAGGGGTACTTCCTATCACCGACAATCGCATGACTCGTTTTAATATTTCACTGGAAGATGGATGTGAAATGGTTTTCAATGCTATCGAAAATGCCTGGGGGGGCGAAATTTTTGTACCTAAAATTCCATCCTATAAAATCGTAGACGTTGCAACGGCAATTGGGCCAGAATGCAGACAGGAGTTGGTGGGAATGAGGCCAGGAGAAAAACTACATGAAGAAATGATTACCGCTTCTGACTCCATTAATACAATTGACCTTGGAAAATACTATTGCATCTTGCCACAACAACCAATTTTTGACATAAAGGAATACAAAAATCATTTTAAGGGTGTAAATGTTCCGGCGGGGTTTAGTTATGATTCAGGTAGCAATGCTCAATGGGAAACGGTTGATAGTTTGCGGCAATTAATAAAAAAATTTGTCGATTCAAATTTTGAAGCTTGAACTCAGTCCAAAGCAGCAGGAAATTGATTCTGGGAACCGTACAGTTGGGTCTCCCTTACGGAATCAATAATAGTTTGGGAAAGCCTGATCAAATGGAGGCTTTTAAGATTCTTGGAAAAGCACGGAGTTATAACATTGAAATCTTAGATTCGGCGGACGCCTACGGAGATTCTTTAGAAATAATAGGACGCTATCATAAAGAGAATAAACAGAATCAGTTTAAAAAAGTAATAAGCAAATTTATCCACGATGATACCCCTCTGACCCAAAAGGTTCAAAAGACACTGGAGGGGCTTGCTATTGATAGATTATATGTTTACATGTATCATAGATATTTAGATTATGTATCAGGAAGGAATCATAAGGAATTGATTGATTTGAAAAAGAATAATAAAATTGAACAAATCGGATTGTCTGTTTATCATCTTCAGGAGTTTATGAAGGCTATCGATGATGAGACGATTTCGGTGATTCAGATTCCTTATAATCCATTTGATGCATCCTCTCAAAAAAGAGACTTGCTCAAACGGGCAAAGCAGAAGGGTAAAGAAATACACGTGCGCTCAATTTTCTTGCAAGGCCTCTTTTTTAAAAACCCCGAAGATCTTTTAGGAAATTTAACGGAGTTGAGAAACCCACTACACAACTTTCATCAGATAAGAACAGACTATAATCTTAGCGTGATGCAGGCTTGCCTGAATTTTGCCCTTGGTGAAAACCACATTGACTATGTACTCATTGGAGTAGAAACTGAGCTGCAATTGGATCAAAATATAGACTCAATTCTTCCCGTTTTTCCGGAAGACGCGATGGAAAGATTAAGCAAACTGCAAGTCGAAAATACTTCACTGCTCAATCCTTCAAATTGGAAACTGTGAAATCGGCACTTAATACTTTTGTAATAATTGAAATAACATAATCAATGGATGGGATGAAAATAATTCCTTACGGCAAACAAAATATTACACCCGAAGATATCCTCGCAGTTACTGAGTCTCTTACCTCTGAGTATTTGACTCAAGGCCCCAGGGTCAACGAGTTTGAACAAAAATTTGCCAGCTATGTAGGGGCTAAATATGCTGTAGCTGTAGCAAACGGGACAGCGGCACTTCATTTGGCCGCACTGGCTTTGGAGGTCAACAAAAGCTCCAAAATTATTACTACGCCAATCACGTTTGCTGCTTCAGCAAACTGTATTCGGTATTGCGGCGGAGAGGTGGTGTTCAGCGATGTTGATCCTGAAACAATTCTTCTTGACTTTAAAAAGGTCAAGCACCTTTTGGAATCATCGCCCAAGGGAACTTATCAAGGAATTATACCGGTAGACTTTGCAGGGTATCCTGTCAATCTTGAGCCTTTCAAAAACTTAGCCGACGAACACGGTCTTTGGATTATCGAAGATGCTTGCCATGCTCCCGGAGGTTTTTTTATGAATAGCCATGGCCAAAAGCAAATGTGTGGTAATGGTGTTTATGCCGATTTATCAATTTTCTCGTTTCATCCGGTTAAACACATTGCCTGTGGTGAAGGAGGAATGGTAACGACTAATAATAAAGGCCTGTACGAAAAACTTTTGTTGTTGCGCACCCATGGTATTACCCGAGATTCGCATTTGATGAAAGAAAATCATGGAGGATGGTACTATGAAATGATTGACTTGGGGTATAACTATCGTTTAACCGACATGCAATGTGCATTGGGGATATCGCAACTAAGAAGAGCCAATGAGGGACTTTCAAAAAGATGGGAAATTGCAAGTAAATACGATAAAGCATTCAAGAACGCGGGTGTCAGAAGCTTGAAGCCCCCCGCATCGGGAAAGCATGCATATCATTTATACATCGTGTTGGTGAGTAATCGAAAGGCTGTGTATGATGAGCTTCGAAAAAATAGCATTTATGCTCAAATTCACTATGCCCCTGTTCATACCATGCCCTATTATCAGTCTCTGGGAAATAAAAAAGGTGACTTTCCTCAGGCTGAAAACTATTACGAACAGTGCCTTAGCCTGCCCATGTATCCAACCTTAACGGAAGAGGAACAGGATTATGTAATTAAATCAATTCTTGAAATTGCTAAATAAATACTTGATGAAAATCATAGCAATTACACAAGCCCGTACTGGATCAACACGATTGCCAGGGAAAGTTTTAAAAGAGATCAATGGAACGACACTTCTCGAATTGCATATTCGGAGAATTCTCAAATCAAAAATGATTGATGACTTGATAATTGCTACCACTGAAAAAGAAGAGGACAAAGTAATAACAGAAATCGCAAAGAAGCTAAATCAAAATTCTTATCGCGGATCTGTAGATGATGTACTCGATCGATTTTATCAATCTTTGAACGACAAGAACCCCGATTACGTGGTTAGATTAACATCAGACTGCCCCCTGATTGATGCAGAACTTATTGATAAAATAATTCAATTCACAATTGATCACAACCTGGATTATTGTTCAAATACATTATCTCCGACCTATCCTGATGGAGAAGATGTTGAAGTATTTCGATACGCGGCATTAGAAAAAGCATGGAAAGAAGCCCGACTTACTTCAGAGCGCGAACATGTGACTCCTTATATTTGGAAAAACTCAACCTTTAAAGGAGGTACCGAATTTATTTCAGATAATTTTGAAGAAGGATATTTATGCGGCCATTTAAGACTTACTGTTGATGAACCTGATGATTTTGTACTGATTAGTAACCTTGTGTCAGCGATTGGATCAGACAAAACCTGGCTTGATTATGCAAATTATCTCGAAGGAAACCGCGAAATAAAATCAATCAACAGTTCGATCACTAGAAATGAAGGATATAGTAAATCAATTAAAAAGGAAGATAAATGAGTAAACGTTATAAAAAATCCGAAGACTATTTGGCCCGAGCTTTAAAGACCATCCCTTTAGGTTCTCAAACATTTAGTAAGAGTAAAACTCAATTACCGATAGGGGTTTCTCCTTTCTTTGTAGAACGAGGGCAAGGTGCGTATATCTGGGATGTAGATGGAAATCAATACGTTGATTTTGTAAACAGCCTAGCCTCCATCACGTTGGGATATAATGATCCCGATGTTACTAAGGCTGTTACTGAACAACTCCAGAATGGAACCATCTATTCTCTTTCTCACGAATTGGAATTTAAAGTGGCCGAGAAAATCGTGGAGATGGTGCCCTGCGCTGAAATGGTGCGCTTTGGTAAGAATGGGTCTGATGCAACATCAGGCGCAATCAGGTTAGCTAGGGCTTACACCAAACGTGATCATGTTTTAGTTTGCGGATATCACGGATGGCAGGATTGGTATATCGGGTCTACTACTCGTGATTCTGGTGTCCCTAAGGCAGTTAAAGACCTTACACATAAATTCTTCTATAATGACATTGCCTCGTTGGAATCAAAATTAAATGAGTTAAAAGGAAAGGTTGCTGCAGTTATTTTAGAACCCGTAAATACAACTGCTCCCGAGAATGGATTTTTGCAAAAAGTAAAAGAGTTGACTCAGCTGCATGGAGCCGTTTTGATTTTTGATGAGACCATTACCGGCTTTCGGTATGCTAATGGAGGAGCACAAGAGTTTTTCGGCGTAACACCCGACTTGGCGACTTTTGGCAAAGGGTTAGCTAATGGGTATCCCGTGTCAGCCGTAGCAGGTAGCGCAGAAATCATGAAATTAATGGAAGAGATTTTCTTCTCATTTACTTTCGGTGGCGAGACTTTATCTCTGGCAGCTTCTTACGCTACACTCAATAAGCTTCAACGAGAGCCTGTTGTTGCCAAACTTTTTAAGACGGGAGAAGAAATCATGAAGAGCTTGAATCAACTTATTGCTGAATATAAACTCGGCCACGTATTTAGCGTTTCGGGTTATCCGGTCTGGTCGTTTTTTATTATTAAAGATAATGAGCAGTTTAATTCCTGGGAGTTAAAAACCCTCCTTCTGCAGGAAATGTTTGCCAATGGAATTTTTATGATTGGTACTCATAATATCAATTATGCCCATAGCGAGAAAGACGTTGAGAGTTTATTAAAAAGTTATCGCGGTTACTTTGAAAAAGTAGTCAATGCTTTTGAGAGTAATGACCTCAAAAAATTTCTACTATGTGAACCATTAAAGCCCTTGTTTAAAATACGGTAAATTGGTTGCGAAAACAAAGGTCTTTTTAAGAGCAGACGGGAATAGCAGGATTGGCCTCGGCCACATTCACCGCTTACTGGCATTAGGCGAAATTTTATCCCGGCATTTCACGTGTATATATCTGATTCGATCACCCTTACCCGGCATAAGTAAACTCATTCATGCCAGTGGGCATCAAATTATTGATGTTGAAGGAAACAACGATTTAGATGAACTTAAACGTCAGCTTACCGGACATGAAATAGTTGTTCTTGATGGTTATAATTTCAACACTGCCTATCAACAAGAGGTAAAAGAACATGGGTGTAAATTAGTGTGTATTGACGATATACATTCTTATCACTTCGTTTCAGATGTTTTGATTAATCCTGCCGGTGATGTTAGCCTTTCTGAATATTCAAAAGAGCCCTATACAAAGACTTTTTTTGGCCCAGCGTTTGCGATGCTCAAAAAACCATTTCGAGAAGCCTCAAAAGAGGCACCGATTAACAACCGGGAAACTAATTTGTTGATCTGTATGGGGGGAGCCGATCCCGAAAACCATACACTTTCAGCCCTAAAGATAGGACTGAATTTTTCTTTTAACACTTGTTATATTGTTCTTGGAGAAGCCTTTGCACATCGGCAGTCCCTTCAAAATATAGTTGATGTAGTTGATGAATCGTCATTTAAAATAGAGATACTAAGCAATCTCGAATCCTCTTCGCTTGCCGGAATCATGAAAAAGACGGGAGTTGCTATTTGTTCTGCCAGCGGGATTGCCTACGAATATCTAAGTGTTGGTGGAGAATTGTATCTCAGGCAAACAGCCGAAAATCAAAGCCATTTTTTTTCATTCTTAATACAGAACAACCTAGCTTTTAAACTTGAAAATTTTCGAGTTGAGCCCGAAAAAGTACAATCGGCAACCCAAAATCGACTGAGGATATTTGATGGAAATTCAGACCAGCGGATTTTAAAAATTTTTAATCGATTAGACTTTGAACTTAACTGCAAGGTTAGACGAGCAGTTCCTGACGATCTATTGATGCTGTTTGAATGGACTAATGAACCAGATCTGCGAAGGCAATCATACAATTCAAGGCCTATTGAACTTGAAGAACATACTTCTTGGTTTATGAAGAAGATATCTGACTCCTCCGATCTTCTTTTTATATTTGCCTTTAAAAATATCTTATTTGCACAGGTTCGTTTTGATGTAAATGAGTACGCGACGATAAGTTATTCCTTAGATAAAAATTACCGAGGGCGAGGTTGGGGTGAACTTGTCTTGCAGAAAGCAATCGAACTGTTTTATCAACAACGCGATAGTTCTATCGCAGTAGTTGGCTATGTAAAAAAAGAAAATGAGGGTTCAAAAAAAATATTTTTGAACCTGGGGTTCGCACAAATGGAGACGATCGATTATCCTAATTCGTATCGATATGAATATAAAAAAATATGAACGGAGTTGAAATAAAAATTGCTGACAGGTTAATCGGGGCAGATCACCAGCCTTTTATCATAGCCGAGATGAGCGGAAATCACAATCGCTCATTAGATAGAGCTATGGAAATATTAAAAATTGCCGCAACTACCGGAGCACATGCCGTAAAATTACAAACCTATACGGCCGACACCATGACTATAAACCACACCGGTGGGTTATTTGATATAACAGATAAGAAATCTCTATGGTACGGACGGAACTTATATGAGCTTTATCAGGAGGCTCACACGCCGTGGGAATGGCATAAACCGTTATTCGATTATGCCCTCGAACTTGGGCTAATTTGCTTTAGTACTCCGTTTGATGAAACAGCTGTCGATTTTCTGGAGACCTTAAATGTTCCGTGCTATAAAATTGCTTCATTTGAGAATACTGACCATCATCTTCTCAAAAAAGTAGCGCAGACAGGCAAGCCAGTAATTATGAGCACTGGAATTGCTAATCTGGCGGATATCATCGAATCGGTTCAGGTTCTTAAAGAAAATGGATGTAATAAGATCGTACTGCTCAAGTGTACGAGTACATACCCGTCTACTCCCGAAAATACAAACCTAGTAACCATACCGGTTCTCCAACAGATATTTCGTGATTGCATCATTGGCTTGAGCGACCATACGATGGGAGTTGGAGCAAGCATTGCATCAGTGGCATTAGGTGCCAGAGTAATTGAAAAGCATTTTACCATCAGAAGAGCAGATGGCGGAGTAGATAGTACATTTAGTATGGAGCCCGAGGAAATGAAACAATTGGTAATTGAAAGTGAAAGAGCCTATCTGGCAATGGGAAAGGTGCAACTCGATGTTCAAAAAGCCGAAGAAAAAAGTAAGATGTTCAAGAGGTCAATATATATAGTCAAAGATATCAGAGCAGGAGAGTTGCTGACAAAGGACAACATTCGAATAATTCGTCCAGGTGATGGATTACCCCCCAAGTATTATGATATGGCGCTTGGTAAAAGAGCTCGGTCTGATATAAAACGTGGCTCCCCTTTGGGTTTTGATTTTTTGAATCTTTCATGAGCAAGGTAAAGCACTTAATAAAACTGCTTTTAAAGTGTGTTTACATTAATAACATATTCCAATTTCATATTGGAAAAGGGTCGGGCATAGGTGCATTCTCTCGGATCATTTTTTCTTCCGAAGGAACAGCGAAGGCTAATCAATCAATCAGGATTGGAGACAATGCCGGGGTTGGAAGGAACTGCGAATTACATGTTTGGGAAAACAATCATATCCTCATCAAAGATAACTCAACCTTAAATGACGGATGTAAACTCTTGGGAGATGTAGTGATAGAGCGACACTGCTTGTTTTCGGCTAACATATTTGCTAGTTCCGGAAATCATTATGCCCAGTCTTACCCCTCATTGCTTATTAAAGATCAGGACGCCTTGATTCTTAGTTCAGAAAGTGGAAGAAAAGAGCATTCAAAACCAATCCGAGTCGAAGAGGACTGCTGGATTGGATATGGTGTATTTATCAAACAAGGTGTGTATATAGGGAGGGGTGCAGTGATTGGAGCAAACACTGTGATTACGAAAGATGTATCCCCATATAGTATTCAGGTGGGGTCACCTAATAGGGAAGTAAAGAGAAGGCTTGAATTCACCCCACTCCCCGCGATTTCGAGTAATTCCGATGAACACTTGCCGTATTTTTATCGCGGGTTTGATCAAAAAGCAGATGCATTAAAAATCTCAAGAAAGGAAAATGTTATTTTTGTACACGATGAGGCTCTAGTAGTATTGGCTGGTGATAGTTATGACACACTTAATTTTTCAGGACTTGTAAACAAAAATGTAAAAGATCTGGAAGTGGTAGTTTTATGGCAGGGAAAATATGAGTGGACCTTAAAGATTAATGCTGGTAATTTTGATTTTTCTTTACTAATAAGCACTTCTAATATAGCTCTGTCAGAACAAGCCCTTGCTTTGGTTGCCTCATTAGGAAATGAAATGAATAAGTATAATTTGATTTGTTTTTGTATTAAGAATCGTCCAAATGTTAGCAATTCACTTGGATTAAGTACAATTGCATTAACTAGATCCCGGACTTGAAAAATTCTGGAGATCAACAATTGATATAGCATCTAAATCCCAATCTTTAAATTATGAGAACCTATTTGATTTATTACCCTTTGTTCTGGTTGGGTTATTGGGTTTTTAAAATGACGAAAAAAACATACTGGTACCCTTATGTCAGTTTTAGGAGATTATTCGTACTTACAAAAGGTAAGTCCAATGATGTGGTTAGTCATCGAATAAGTAGACTCTATCCTCCATATTCTATTAGTGACGAATCTATTGGAATATTGGGAAGGCTGAGCAAGGATAAGATTCAATCAGTCGCGATGGATATAGCCAAGAACGGGTACTTCATCTTTGATTCAAAACTAGACGCCGATAAAGTTGAGGAACTGACTAAATTAGCGCTTTCGACAGAGGCAGAATTAATGCCCCCATCCAAAGATGGATTAAAAAGATCATTGTATCGTCGGGAAAATGTTCAGTCTCCACGGTATCAATTTAATGAACATACTGTTTTAAAGCATCCAACTGTTCAAAAGCTTACCGTAGACCCCACTTTATTTGCAGTTGCTCAAGCCTATTTAGGCTGCAAACCAATTCAAGATCTTACTGCCATGTGGTGGAGCGCAGCATTTTCGAAAGAAGCAAGTTCTGAGGCAGCTCAGTTATATCATTTTGATATGGACAGGATTAAGTTCATTAAATTTTTTATTTATTTGACAGATGTTAATCTCCAAAACGGCCCTCATTGTTATGTCCGGGGAAGTCACAAAAGATTACCTGAAAATCTTTGGAAGGATGGAAGAATTCAGGACAAGGAAATATTTGAAAATTTTTCCAAGGACGATATTTTAGAAATTACAGGCGTAAAAGGAACAATCCTCGCAGTAGATACAAGAGGGCTTCATAAAGGTAAAGTATTAGAAAGTGGTGAGCGTTTATTAATCCAATTTGAGTTCACAAATAGTTTATTCGGAGTAACATACGAAAATATAGATTTAAAAAATGACCTACAGCCAGAAGTTAAAATGTTTATGAAAGCACATCCCTATTCATTTCAACGATTTGAAATATAGGCTTTATTGAAGATATTAATTAAATCATTTTGAGCCCAATTCCTTTTAAGAGATTATTTGCTCAAACACTTATCTCTGCCTTTTTAAGCTTTTCCACATTTTTTATTGGATTTCTCAGGGTTTACTTTTTCTCCAAAAATCTTTCAATGGAGGAGTTTGGTGCTCTTTCCCTGCTTCTTACATTCTCAGCTTTTTTGATGTACGTGTTTACACTTGGTACTTACCAATTCTTATTTAAAAGTGTAAATGAAGGTATAGAGAGAACCAGCAGCGCATTTTGGGCATCATTGACTGTAACCATTTTGATTAGCCTTGTCTTCATAATTACCATCATCCTATTTAACAATTCGATTTCTAAATGGTTAAATCTCAGTTTGTTTAAAAGGGAACTTGTCCTTACAATAACGGGTACTGCCACAACAGCAGTAATGACCTTATTTCTTTTTTATCATTATGGATTGGGGAAAAACAACTTTCAGAATTTTCTTCAATTTCTTCGTGGCTCCTTATGGGTAATCATTTCAGTTTTTTTTTCTTTTTTTTTGAAGCTGACTCTGCTTCAAGTGTTAGTAGTATTTAATCTCTGTATGTGCATAATTCTTTTAATAGCTTTTCCATGGAAAGAATGGAATTTATTATTTCCATTCAAAGTTGATAAAGATGCATTTGGCAGACTCTTTAAATATTGTATTCCTTTATTGCCCTATTTCGCCGGTGTGTGGGGAATCCCATTAATTGTAAGAACTCAGCTTAATATTTATGATGGGGCAAAATATGTGGCTATATTTTCTGTAGCATACACGCTGATGGAGATTGTTTTTATGTTTATCTCCACCATTACCGCTACACTTTCTCCCTATTTTTTTGAAGAACAAACTGATGGTGATAAGCCTGCGTTATTTTATAACATAATGCTTAAATATTCCATCTTAGCTATCATATTTATTGTGCCATTTATTTTTATGTTAAGATACGATATCATTCAAATCGTAGCCTCCGAAAAGTACCTTGTTGCAGGCGACTATATTCCCCTACTCATCTTTTTTCCGCTCTTGCGAATCATTATTATCGTATTTGAGCAGCGTTTTTTAAAAGACGGTAAGACTCTATACTTGGGAATAATATACTCCGTTGGTATTTCGCTTTCATTTCTATTTGCTATTTTTTTGATTCCTTACTATTCGGTTTATGGCGCGATATATTCTTCACTGGGTTCTTATGCATTTATATTTATCTGCTTACTGATTAGGCAGAGGGGAATGATCGATTTTGTGTACCTTAATCTTTGGGGGCTTCTAAAAATTACTTTGATTCTCACTTTCACAGTGGTCATACTTAACTTCTTTGATTTCTCAAATTTCCTAAAAGTCATTCCATTAAGTATGGTAACATTGTTGAGCCTCTTTTTGTCTTCAGTATTAACTAAAAAGGAGAAGGAGAAAATATTTAGTTTGATTAAAATAAAGAATAGAAACTAGAAGCTAACGAGTTCTCATGATGAGTTCAAAAGGGATATTATTTTTACTACCCGAATGCGCCGGTTATTATACCGAATTGTGCTATAAAATGGGAGAAATGCTAAAAGAGAATGGCCATAGCATTTTTTTTGCTGTGACAACTCCGTTTTACGAGAGCTTTAAGAAAGTAAATCTTAGTAGAATTGGTAAGGTTTATTACCTCAATAATTTTTTGGAAAGAAAGATAGAAAAAGGGGAATATGAAGATTTGGATTTTAACAACTGGTCATATTATGCCAGCTTTTCAAGGCAATCGTACCAATTTGACAAGCCCCTGAATGGTGTAGATGTTTTTAAAAGAGTCAAGTTTTTCTTTCAAATAATTTTGAAGGAAAATGATGTTTCATTGGTTATTTCAGAAGGAGTATCAAACTCTTTCCTTTATCTGGCATATGAGCAAGCACGTGCCAATAATATTCCGTATTTCGGTTTTATGGCTGCACGAATTCCTTATCATTTCAATATACACACCGATATAACTGGTAACATGGTGTTAAGAAATAACCAAGCTCCTGAGGAATACTTGTTGCCGGATGCAATTCCTGATTATATGAAGAACTCTCAATTTGGAGGGTTATTTCAGCGAAAATATTTCCTTTTAACGATGTCGTTTTATAAAGAGATGATTCGCTTCCTTTTTCTAAGATCATTTCATTCATTAGAGGTTGGCAATACAAAATCCTATCTCTTCAAAGTTTATAAAATTGCAATTAGGAGAATTCTTTCAGACATCTATTATCGAAAAATATTGAAAGTATATCAAGCGGATATAAAATTCCAATCAGCCAAAGTTTATGTCGTCTATCCACTTCATTTCTACCCGGAAGCCTCAACGAGTATAATGGCAAAGTACTACGATGGAAATGAGATTAATCTAATTAAAAACTTGGCATTCTCATTGCCAGAAAATTGCATTCTCGTTGTAAAAGAACATAAGAGCAATGTCGGGAATAATAGCTTGCGATTTTATAAAAAAATAAAGCAGCTCCCCAACGTGGTCTTATTAGATCCATATTATAATTTAAAGGATAACCTGGAAAATTTTGATGCAGTCGTGACCCTAACAAGTACCGTCGGCTTTGAGGCTTTAACTAAGAAAGTCCCTGTATATGTATTAGGAGAAGTCTTTTTTCAAAATTATCCTGGTTGTGAAAAGGTAAATTCATATTTTGAGTTAGAAGAAAAAGTGAAATCACTTCAGAAGAAACAGGTAAGCGGCTCAAAAAATGAGACTTTTAATCTTTACTCAAAAATGTGTTTTGAGGGAAACTTTAACTACATGAGCATTAATTGCTTAAATAGGGAAAACATATCCCTCTTACTTAGTCCGGTGAATGAATATTTGAAAACCAGCAATTTAAATATACACCGCAATAATTAGGTCAGTTGTGTGGGAAGAATGACTCACTAAGTAAGGATGAAAAATATAGTTTTTGTTGGTCAGACACCTCCTCCTTACGGAGGGCAATCCATCATGATTGCAAAGATTTTGGAAGGGCAATATGATGGGATAAAATTATTTCATGTAAAGATGTCCTTCTCGAAGGAGATGGACGAAATCGGTCGCGTAAATTTTTATAAGATTATTCACCTTATACAAATCATTTTAAGAATTTACGTTATCAGAATATTTAAGAATGCTACAGTTTTATACTATCCTCCTGCAGGGCCTGATAGGGTACCCATTATTAGGGATTTAATCATTCTTGGAAGTACTCGGTGGCTGTTCAAGAAAGTCATTTTTCATTTTCATGCTGGCGGCCTCTCCGAATTTGTTTTTAAATCCCGACTGCCCCGCTTTTTTTATATGCTGGCATACTCAGATGTAGATTGTGCCATTCTGCTTTCTGAATTTAACCCCCACGATGGAAAAAACCTAAACGCAAAGAGAGAGGTGATAATACCTTATGGAATAGAGGATAATTTTAGGGGGAGTGCCACACTCCGACCAAATGATACCCTCGTGACGATTCTCTTTGTAGGGGTAATCAAGGAATCAAAGGGAGTATTAATTTTATTGGAGGCTTGTGAGAAATTAAAACTGTTTAGATTAAAATTTCAAATAGAGATAATGGGAAAATTCGAGTCTAAGGAATTCGAGAATAGAGTAAAGAACTTCATACAAGATCACCAATTGGAGGACTATGTCCTTTTTCTGGGCGTGCTTTCAGGCGATCCAAAATTTAGAATTTTCAGTGATACGGATATTTTTTGCTTCCCGACTTTTTTTGAGGCCGAGACCTTTGGAGTGGTATTATTGGAAGCAATGCAGTTTGCCTTACCTGTTGTAGCAACGACATGGAGAGGAATACCATCGGTTGTTAAAAATGGGGAAAGTGGTTTTTTAGTTAAGCCGAGAAATGTAGATGAGTTAGTAGACAAGCTGAAAATCTTGATCCTGGACTCATCGCTGCGACAAAAAATGGGTGAAGCTGGACGTAACCATTTTTTGGATAATTTCACACTAGTAAAATTCCAAAAGAATATGGAGGAGATTTTTAAAACGCCTTAAGACCTTGAGTGCTTCAGTATCAAACAATTATCGGAAAGCTTTTTTCGAGGTATTCATACTAGGTATAGTTACTATTTCGCTTCCCTCCAAAGTAATCGGCTACCTTGCTCCCTTTTTGTGCATAGCATGGTTCATTATTCGTGCTAATTCCGGGGCTACCTTAGTGAGACTACTCTTATATCTCTTTTGCTACTTCATAGTTGTTTGTCTTTATATCGGTTTTTACCAGTTTGTAAAAGAAGAATTTGTAATCCAAAACTCTATTTTGATTTTACTTACCTACAGTTCATTTATTTTCTTTCTCATACTACCGGCTAATCTGAACTTTCGGGAAGAAGATTTTTTGAAGTACATCAAGGTAATCCGCATAGTTATTGTAGTACAATCCCTGCTTGGCGTATTTCAGATTTTTATTTATCTCGTTTTAAATGGTGGTAATTTTGATTCTGCCACAGGGGATATTGTCCAGGGCACTTTAAATCCATTGTCATTTTTAAATCCCTTAGGCAATTTTAATAATCAGATATATACCACCAATCTACTTTTGCTACTGTTATTTTATACGCCGTATGCGGTTTATAAGAAAAATGGATTAGGGGTATGCCTCCTTGGTTTTACAGCCTTAGTTCTGGCCTCTATTTGGCATCTGTTCATAGCATTTCTCTTGGCTATAATTCTGGTGTCAATCTATTTTGGCTTGCTCTTAAAAGGACTGAGTATCTCAAGGGTACTAATTGTCTTCCTTTTGACCATTGTGATTTCATTGACAATATTCACGCAGCCTAAAAACTTTAGCCTGATTTCACATTATTTTGAAAAATTGACTTCTGGTGAATCACCCAAAGCTACTGTAGCTTTAAATTCAGTCATTGAATTGCCAAAAGACTTCCCATGGGTGATCTTGATAGGGTTGGGACCTGGCCAATACTCCAGCAGAGCAGGATTAATTGGAACGGGTAAATACTTCGGTGATTTTAATGACCCACAGAAGTTGCCGCTTTTGGAAGAGCGTTCATCATTGGCGTTTGCAAAATATGTTTACCCCTATTGGGAAGAGGTTGCCACAAATGTTCCAAAGTACGGTAACTCAACAATGGCAAGGCCTTTTTTTTCGATTTTGTCAATTATAACTGAGTTTGGCTGGATTCTATTCTTGATTTTGTTCGCAGTAATAATCTTCTTTATAAAGGGGATTAAAAGGATATTTCAAAAAAGGACAACAGAGAGCAATTCATTAAAGGCGTCATACGCTTACGCATGTGCTATTTTGGTTTTGTTTTTTGTGATATTTTCTTTTTTTGAAAATTATTTGGAAGTGCCTCAGGCAATTTTCTTAGGCTTCTTGATGTTTAAATATTTTTTTGAATACTCAAAAAATGAAAGTGCTATTTCCGAGAGAACTTGACAATAATTTTATGTTTGTACTCTATTAAACTATTTATTTAAAATGGGTTCTTACTTGTTTCAAGATTGGTCAGCTAACAGAGGAAATATAAAAGGACGCATTATTACGTCAGCGTTTAGATTGGCCTATTTCGTTAGACAAATGAAATTTCCAATATGGCTGATCGGAATTCCCATTTTAGTTTCATACCGAATTTGTGTTGAATGGATTTTGGGTGTGGAATTGCCCTTTAAGACCAAGGTAGGCAGGGGTCTAATTATTCAGCATGGTCAGGGCTTGGTAATAAACGATGCGACGATAATAGGTCAGAATTGCACTTTGCGTAATAACTGTACGATTGGTATTAAGGTTGATTCTCGTGGAAATAAATCGAATGCGCCAACGCTAGGCAATAATGTAAACCTTGGTGCACATGTGATCATTATTGGCCCGGTAAATATTGGAGATAATGTAATAATTGGTGCAGGGGCTGTGGTTGTTAAAGATGTACCATCAAATTCAGTCGCCGCAGGAAATCCGGCAAGAGTTTTAAGGAAATTGTAAATTTTCATTTAAATAAGATGCGGATATTAATTACGGGAGGATCGGGTTTTATTGGCACCAATTTGATTGAAAAATTGGCCCTAATGGAGGAGCATACGGTTTTAAATCTGGATATATCAAAACCAAATGTTAGCGATCATAGTCGGCTTTGGGAAAAATGTGACATATTGGATATCAATCAGGTTACCGAGAAATTTGAATTATTTAAGCCGGAAGTGGTAATTCATTTGGCTGCCCGAACTGACACTGATGCGCGTAATTTGCTTGATGATTATAAAGTAAACACTGAAGGATCTCGAAATATTTTAGATGCAATTAAGCAGAGACCATATATCAAAAGAGCAATCATTACTTCAACTCAGTTTGTAAATCAGTACCATGGATTCCCTAAAGATGATGAAGACTATGCTCCGCACACGGTGTATGGGGAAAGCAAAGTCATAATGGAACAAATGACGAGAGCGGTTGGCTTATCCTGCATTTGGACTATCATTCGGCCAACCAATATCTGGGGCCCCTGGCATTTGAGGTATCCATACGAATTTTGGAGAGTTGTGAGTAAGGGACTGTATTTCCATCCTGGTCATCAGCCGGTTATCCGTTCATATGGTTACGTTGGAAACGTTGTGTTTCAGATTATTTCTATTTTAAATACTTTGCCAGAAAAAATTAATGGAAAAGTTTTTTACGTAGGAGATATGCCAACTGATATTTATAACTGGGTAAATGGGTTTTCAATTCAACAAACTGGAAAAAAAGTGAAAGTAGTTCCTAGAATTGTTGTGAGAACCCTGGGTCTGGTTGGAGATGCACTGACGCTGATTGGACTTAAATTTCCGATTACAACTTCGAGGTATAAAAGTATGACTACAAGTAATATGGCCCCTATGCAACCGTCGTTTGACGTTTTAGGTAAACCGCCTTATAGCCTTGAGCAGGGTATCGACGAAACAATAAGGTGGATGAAATTATATCATCCTAAACTTATTAAATAGAGTTAATTTTTACAACCGAAAACTTATGTGGACATGAAATCTCTTAATATAATAGTTTATATAGATCCGGCGAGTGGCAGCATAATTTTTCAAGTAATCCTAGCCTCCGTTCTTGGTATCCTGGTATATATAAAGAAAATAAAATTCTTTATTCTACGGATATTCAACAAGAAGCATAAAGAAGAGAATTAGGTGATGAAAATTCACAAAAGCTCTTTCAAAGATCCAAACGGATCAGTTATCGAATTTAAAGGCGCTATTGTCAGAGTGATTAAAAATAATTATGTTAAAGAATATGATCACTTAATGTCATCAGGACTTTTCCATGATTTAAGAAGCAGTAATTTAATAATTGATCATCAGGAAATTGGTGAAGAAATCAAAAGCGAATTGAAAAGCGATTTCTACAAAGCGATCAAACCCTCTGTTGTCACGATCTCGTACCCAAGCGAATGGACATTTAGCCAGCTGAAGGATGCTGCTATAGCAACTCTCAAAATACAACAAATTGCTATTAAGTATAAAATGATACTTAAAGACTGCAGCGCTTATAATATTCAATTTTATAAAGGGAGGGCTGTTCTGATAGACACGCTGTCATTTCGATTTTACATTGAAGGGGAGCCTTGGATGGCCTATCGGCAGTTTTGTGAGCATTTCTTCGGTCCATTGCTTTTGATCTCAAAAGTAGATGCTGGCTTATCAGCACTTTTTAATGCCTTCATCGATGGCATCCCTCTTGAACTTGTCAACAAATTATTGAAGAGAAGGAACAAGGTTTCCCTGGGAGTTTTGCTTCATATTGTTCTACATACGAGATCCAAGATCAAATACAAAAGTAAGGGGCATCACGCAACCTACAAATCATTTAATGCCGACTACATTAAGCGTCTGACTGAAGACCTGCTTAGTCAGGTACTTAAGATCGAATGGAATGCTGTTTCTAATTGGTCTTTATATTATAAAGAGGATGTATCCGATGCTTATTTGCATTTCAAGATAAAAACCGTAAGTGACCTTTTACTTATACACAATGCAAAGAAGATTTTAGATTTTGGAGCAAACGACGGAACGATAAGCAGGCATTTGGGAGGCTTGGGATTTGAAGTGATAGCAACTGACAGCGACCAGGTTTCCGTTGAAAGAAATTATTTGATGTGTAAAAGGGAAGGATTGACTTCTATTCTGCCTTTAGTAATTGATGCAATAAATCCAACGCCTTCATTTGGATGGGCAAATTCTGAGCGACAGTCTTTTTTTGAAAGGATTGAGGTGGACACTGTTCTTGCGTTGGCTTTGATACATCATTTGGTTATTTTTTATAATATCCCTTTTTACAAAATTGCTATTCATTTTGCATCCGTCACGAGTAACCTTATAATTGAATTTGTCCCAAAATCTGATCCAATGGTTCAAACGCTCCTTCAGAGCAAAGAAGACATTTACGATGATTATACCAGGGATAATTTTGAACTGGAGTTTAGCCGTCACTTTAAACTGATCAAAAAAGTTGAAATGACAAATTCGGAAAGGCTTATTTATCTGTTTACAAAATGAGTAAAAGATGGGACTCGCTCTTTGAGCTGGCCAGAGACCGATCATTCCATTACAGTGTTTGCGGGATATTTTTTCTTTTTTATAATATAAATGAATTGAATGGCGAAATGGAGTTCGATGAGACTCTGATTCCATTTGTTGTTTTGCTCACCCTTCCCGTTTCGTTAAAGTTGCTATTAACCAGCATTACAAATAAAAGCATACCGTCAGCGATTTTTACAACCACAGTAATGTTGACAACTTTGTTCTATGCCCATTTATTTTTCCTTTTTACTTCTTCCTCGGCCTTTATTAAGAACTTTTTAAAAGAGGGTTATTTTATATTATTGATAGTCTTTTTCATTGCCGGAATCGCGCTGTTTCTATTTACTACCAAACGAGGGCTTAAGACCTTAAACCTCTACCTTAACGTTTTACTCTTAGTGTATCTGGCGATGGAGGTGGTTATTCTAACAGTGACCGTAGGCAGAGTGAGTGAAGGAAGGGCTTTAATGGAGTACCTTGATAAGAGCCGCGTAAGTGGGCAGGGGCGACCAGACGTTTATTTTATAGTAACGGATGCATATGCAAATGCCGACAATCTGAAAAAATACTGGAACTACAACAATAATAAGTTTATAAATGCTCTTAAGGAAAAGGGCTTTTATTACATTCCACATTCCCGAAGTAATTACAATAATACTGGGAGCAGCATGGCTTCCATGCTAAACAATGAGTTTTTAACAGAGGATTTAAATTTAAATTCAACTAACCGGTATATTGAAACTCAAAAAAAAATAATTAGTAAGATCAAGAATAGTAGAGTTTTTCAGGAGTTTTATCTAAAGGGTTATGATATATATAATCTTTCAATTTTTGACATTTTAAATACGAAGCCTTTCTATTTTGATCGATTTCTCTATCCGAATTTTAATAATTACCTGTTATCAAAGACTCTTCCTATGAGAATCATTTACAGGTATACTTATATGGATCATTTAAGTGTATTGAATGAACTAGAGCGGATATCTAAGGAAAAGCAAGACCGACCGAAGATTGTTTATTGTCATCTTTTGCTTCCCCACCATCCCTATATTTACGATAGTACTGGGGCACTGAGGCCATCGACAAACCCAAGCTTTAGCCGAAGTGAGCCTTATTTGGACCAGCTAAAATATACGAATAAGCTCTTGGAGAAATCAATTGATACAATTTTGAGATATAACCCCAAATCATTCATAATTCTAACCAGTGATCATGGATACAGGTTATTAAAAAATGAGCCTGATAAAACGAAGGAATCGTTTGAGAACTTTGTTTGCCTTTACTTTCCGGACGGCGACTACAGCGAATTGTATCCAACCATGACTTCAATAAACATATTTAATCCAATATTTGATAAATTACATTTTGAAAGATTAAGACGTGAAACAGATACAGTTAATTTTTTTGTAAACAAGGCTTTTTAAATAGTGTGCATCAAGTAAGAAGCTAAAGGCCTTTCTAAATGAATCAAACCTCTTTTGCAAGTAAAATACATTATGTATTGATATTATGTTTTGTATTTACAATGCCATTTTCTTTTGGCGATGTGCAGTTAAATAATTTTATAATAATCTTACTTGGAATTAACTGGGTTTGGTACCTAATCATCTCAAAGCGTGAAGGGAAATCACGTTTTAGCGGTATGATGGTCTTATTTATTTCAGTCTTCCTAATGAATCTTTTGGGAATGGTTAGAACCGATAATTGGCACCAGGCATTTTTTGACCTTGAGAAAAAAGTGAGTTTATTGATTTTCCCGATTATGCTCTATTATTCAGCTAAACCAGACAAGACTAAGGTTAATATTATCCTGATTGTTTTTGTTATTAGTTGCTTGTTGACAGCGTTGACGTGCCTCACAATTGCTACGTATCACTATTTGCTGCGGGGCGACTCCTCTTTCTATTTCTATCATAAACTGAGTGGAATCGCAGGAATGCACGCGGCTTATCTTGCTATGTATTTTTGCTTCTCACTTGCCATCCTCGCGAATTTTCGTTTTGAAGGGCTAAGTCAATTGATCATAAGAAATTCGGTTTTGTATTATTGCTCTCTGGCACTTTTGATTGTCTCGGTATTTCTTCTTGCAGGAAGAACTCATATAGTCTTAGTTATCCTTGGAGGTGTTGGATACTTCGCATTTAAAATTAATCAAAAGTTTGGCATTTGGCGATCAATGGCTGCTGCTACGGCTCTCGGAGTTCTTTTTATTGGCATTGTAATGTTGTTCCCGGTCAATCGGGAACGGTTTAGGGAAGCGTTTAATTATGGAGACGAGTTTGATGCAGGTAAGAGGTGGGGGGAGCGACAAATGCGATTATTAATATGGGATTGTGCATTCAAACTTTTCATGGCTCACCCTGTTATAGGAGTTGGAACAGGAGATACTCAGGATGAACTTCAGGATTGTTATATCGAAAATGAATACACGCCACTGACTTACTCTGATAGCACAAGATTTAATGCACATAATCAGTTTTTAGAGACTGTAATTGAATTTGGATGTGTTGGGCTTATCATTTTTTTAACGAACTTTTATTTTTCAATTAAGCTGGCATTTAAAGAAAGAAACAGCCTTTACCTTATTTTTGTCGTGCTCTTTATTCTCTCATGTATAACGGAATCATTATTGGAGCGAAGGAGTGGGATTGTTTTTTTTGCTTTCTTTAACTCCTTTTTATTTTTCACTCATACCGATGACAGTAAGGTGAATAAACCGACAAAATGATTGAGCCAATAGTTAGAAACTAATTGTAGCATGATTTTACGGGAAAAAAGGCTGATTGAAAAAATCATTTCATTAAATATAGATTTGATTGGCTATAAAGATGCCTTAGCAGTAATAATCGATTTAGCGCTAAGAAGACAAGCAAGTTATATTTGCTTTGCCAATGTTCACATGACTATTGAAGCTTATGAAGACAATGAGTTTACCCATCAAGTCAATAATGCCTCTCTTGTACTGGCCGATGGCGTACCAATTGTCAAGTCACTAAAATTTATTCATGGGAAATCACAGGAACGTATCGCCGGAATGGACGTATTTCCTGACCTGTTAAAGTTATTAGAGAAGGAGTGTTTAAAAGTCTTTTTTTTCGGGTCAACGGCTGAGACCTTGGAGAGGATACGAGCCAGAGCAGTAAGGGAATTCCCTCAGTTGAAAATTGCTGGTCTGTATTCCCCTCCTTTTAACAGATCTTTGGACGATGAAGCTTATATTACACTTATCAAAGAGTCCGGAGCGAATTTGGTATTCGTAGCCTTGGGATGCCCTAAACAAGAAAAATGGATGGCCTGTCACTCAAGAAAGATTGATGCTCCGTTGCTGGGAGTTGGTGGTGCGTTTCCAGTCTATGCAGGAATAGCCTCGAGGGCTCCTTTCTTTATGCAAAACATGGGATTGGAGTGGCTATATCGACTTATTCAAGAGCCAAGAAGACTCTTTAAGCGGTACTTTAAAACGAATACTTTATTTATTTATCTTATTTTAAAAGTAAAAGCGCAAATATTTTGAATAGGATAAACAAATTGATGGGTCAAAATTATCAAAAGGCTATCGCGCGAATAGGGCTGAATAAAACACTTGCGTTTCTAATCCTTGTTTTTGCTTTCACAATTCCAATTTCTCAGTTTTTTAGCGTGAGGTTGTTGTTTTGTATTTGTCTGTTATCTGTTTCGTTTCAGGACCTTGGACGGAGTTCACTTAGTTTATTGAAAAATGCGTGGGATATAGGATTGTACCTGATAGTGTTGACGATCGGGCTTCTATATTCTGAAGACATCAGCATGGGATTAAAAGTTTTGGAAACAAGCTTTAGCTTATTTGCAATTCCTATTATTTTCAGTAGAACTTCTCAATCTGAAAAAGACCAATTTTATAATATCCTCCTTAGCTTTTGTTTGGGCTTGGTATTAATTAGTCTCCTGTGTTTAGCAGCTGCTTCCTTGTCATTCTATCATTACGGAGACAGCAAAGCCTTCTTTTTTTATCAACTTGTACAGCAAAGCGATTTGCAGCCGACATATTTAGCATATTACCTTTGTTTTGCCATCACATTAGGCTTGTATTTTTTGTACTATGAAATAACCCGACTTCCACCGTGGATTCTCGTGTCGAGCATCATTCTTCTCTTTATTGTGCTCATGCTGACCGCAGGCAGAACATCATACATTAGTATGCTGCTAACCTTTTCATTTTTTATTTTGAAATTCTTTTTTGAAGAGAAGGCCAACGCCGCCAAGACAAAGACCTTTTTTATTTCAATTATCCTTTTGATAGGGATGTTGGCAGTGAATCATTTCGACCTTAATACTAGAAGCTATGCGCCTTCGGAAAATAATGACTACTGGGAAAGATTGATTCTCTGGAAGGCTGCTTTAAAAGCTAACCCCGACTTTTTATTTGGGGTCGGGACAGGAGATTACAAAAAGGTGCTCAACGAATACTTTCTATCACATGGACTTATACAGTACGCAAAGTCAAGTTACAATTCCCATAATCAATTTATAGAATCACTTTTTTCAAATGGCTTAATAGGATTACTCTCCCTTATATTCCTTATTGGGCGGCCACTGTACCTGGCGGTCAGGCATCAAAATGTTTTAGGTATACTTGTTTTTTTTCCATTTTTAATCTACGGAGTCACCGAGGTCTTTTTAGGACGATATCAGGGAGTTGTTTTTTTTTCCCTATTGCATCAGTGCTTTATAAGCCGGTACAATTCAAAAGAAATCTGATTTTTTGCCATCTTTGAGGGGAAAATCAAGTTTCATGCCCCCTTTTTCGCAGCTAATTTTCTTTATCGGCGATTTGATTGTATTGAATGTTTCAATCATACTGTCTTATTCTCTTTTTGGCGATTCAGTTTTTGGCACAGAACTCTCAAACAGCCTTTACCTTTTTATTTTCAGCAATCTTTCATGGCTCTTTTTAGCTCTTGTCTCGAGCCCGTACAATTTCTCGCGAACCGTTGGTATTATTAGAGTCTTTAAAAGTCAACTTAGTTTTATCTTTGTGCACGTTCTTGTAGTAGCCTCTCTTATTTTTTTCTTCAAAAAGAATTATTTCCCTCTTCAGATTGGATTGATGTATTTGCTCTTTACCCCGTTCTTCTTCTTGTGGAAAATGGTTGTGCTGTATTTCTTCAATCTTTTCGTAAAGCAGGCGATGCAGCAGAAAAATATAATAATTCTCGGAACAGGACAGCAGGCAAGGGACATCAGGAAATATTTTCTCATGCATTGGAAATTAAATTATAGATTTCTTGGATATATTGACAGAGCTCCGAATAAGTCAGTGGTTGAACAAATAAGATCTTTTTGCAGAGACAGGGTAGTACATGAAATCTATTGTTGCATTCAAGATATGGACGGAGAAGAGTTGAAGGCTATCGTTGAACTTGGTTTGAATAGATTAATAAAAATTAGATTAATTGCCGATTCTTTCTCTATCCAACAAAAGCCCCTTGCTCTGGACAGAAACGACTATGTCCCTACACTTGGCAAGACTACAATTAATTTAGATGAAAGAAGAAACAGGTTGTATAAGAGGCTTTTTGATATTCTCTTTTCGTCTTTTGTAATTTTAACCATACTTTCGTGGCTAGTGCCAATTATTGGCTTGGCAATAAAGTCGGATTCTCCCGGTCCTATTTTTTTTAGGCAGAAGCGAACGGGCAGAGATAATAAGCCCTTTACTTGTTTAAAATTCAGAACAATGATTGTCAATCGCGAAGCTGATACCAGGCAGGCAACTAAGGAGGACAATAGAATTACTAAACTCGGAAAGTTCCTTCGCAAAAGCAGCCTTGACGAAGTCCCGCAATTTTTTAACGTCTTAACAGGGGATATGTCTGTGATAGGACCACGGCCGCATCCATTGAAACTGAATGAACAATTTTCGCTTAGAATTGAACGATTAATGTCACGGCATTATGTGAAGCCTGGTATCACGGGGCTTGCTCAATGCATGGGCTATCGAGGTGAGACAAAAAACCTTCATGATATGAGAAATAGAATTAAATTGGATAGATTTTACATTCAAAACTGGTCATTCTATTTTGACATCAAAATTATTGTTCAAACGATAGTCAGTTTGTTGAGGGGAAACGAAAAGGCATTTTAAAATAAGATCAAAATAGATATTTGAATAACGACAGTCAGCAATTCATACTATTATTATAATGTCAAAAATCAGTGCTATTGTAATCACCTTTAATGAAGAAAAAAGCATAGGGCGATGCATTGACTCCCTCGCGCAAGTTGCGGATGAAATTGTGGTTATTGACTCCTTTTCCAAAGATCTTACCAGAATTATTTCTGAAAATAAAGGAGCTCGTTTTATTGAACATCCGTTCAATGGTCATATAGAGCAAAAGAATTTTGCCCTTTCACAAACCAAGCATGATTATGTGATCTCACTGGATGCTGATGAATATTTATCTGATGAGTTAATTGAATCAATACTGATTATAAAAGAATCCTGGCCATATGAAGCGTACCGAATGAATCGCCTCTCTACTTATGGCAATAAATGGATAAGACGAGGTAATTGGTATCCTGATAAAAAGGTCAGACTCTGGAATAAGAGCCTGGGGAAATGGGGGGGAAAGAACCCGCATGACCGCGTCATTTTAAAAAAGGGAGTAGAGTTTCTTCATTTGAAAGGCGATATTCTCCATCGAGCTTATGAAGATTCATCTGAAACGCTTAAAAAAATACAAGCGTACTCTGATATTTATGCAAACCAGAATGGGGGACGCGAGGCAAGTTCTGTCCTTAAAATAATCCTTCGGGCAAGCTTCACTTTTTTCAAAAGCTACATTATTAAAAGAGGAATTTTCGACGGCTTTGAGGGCCTAATGGTGGCGATGGCGGAATCTAATCATACTTTCTATAAGTACGCCAAATTGTATGAAGCCAATAGGAAAATCACCCGGGATAATAAGCGCAGTGATGAGATAATTGCAGTTAAAGATGAGGCCGTTAATGTGGTGTAAGTTCCCATCATTAATTTGTTTTACTTACTTTGCTGTCTCATAAAGACCAATGCCCTCCAAAACAGTTTTCGTCTCCGGATCAGCTGGCTTCATAGGATTTCACCTTTCCAAAAGACTATTGGATCAAGGCTACAGGGTGATAGGCTTTGATAATGTAAACGATTACTATGATGTGTCTTTAAAAAATTCACGGCTTGCTCTGTTGGAGAGAAAGCCTGAGTTTACTTTTATTAAAGGTGATTTAAAGAACCTTACCCTTCTTCAAGAAACATTTCAACTTCATAAGTTTGATTACGTTGTCAACCTTGCTGCACAAGCGGGAGTGCGCTACTCTATCGAAAATCCACAGGCTTATTTAGAAAGCAATATTCAGGGATTCTTAAATGTGCTCGAGGCATGCAGACACCACAAACCTGAGCACCTGATTTATGCCTCATCCAGTTCGGTTTACGGTGCAAATAAACAAATGCCATTTTCGGTTATGCATAATGTAGATCATCCGCTTTCCCTTTATGCTGCTTCCAAAAAGTCGAACGAACTAATGGCACATGCCTACTCTGTGTTATATAAATTGCCAACGACTGGCCTTCGTTTCTTCAGCGCTTATGGTCCGTATGGAAGACCCGACATGGCTCTGTTTATTTTTACTAAATCTATTTTAGAGGGCAAGCCAATTAATGTTTATAATAATGGTAAAATGAAGCGGGATTTCACCTATGTTGATGACATTGTAGAGGGCGTGGCACGCCTACTTCCTAAAGTCCCAAAGCCAGATCCCGACTGGAGCGGCTATCAACCTGATCCGGCGAGTAGTTTTGCTCCCTACAAACTTTATAACATTGGTAACCATCAGCAAGTTGAGTTACTCTATTTCATTGAGACCATTGAAAAGAAATTAAATAAAAAGGCAATTAAGAATTTCATGCCTATTCAGGAAGGCGATGTTCCTGAATCGCTGGCCGATATTGATGAACTGATGCGGGATGTTGACTTTATGCCGAACACTTCTATTGAAAAAGGTGTTTCTGATTTTATTGATTGGTATTTAGAATACTATAACATTAAAAGTTAAAATGGAAAAAATCGGGGTCATCGGATTGGGCTATGTCGGGTTGCCATTGGCTGTTGAGTTTGGAAAAATAACAGATGTCATTGGTTTTGATATCAACAGCTCCCGTATTGAAGAATTGAACAAAGGAATTGATCATACGCTTGAAGTAGAGAGCGAAGAACTAAAGAGTGTAACGCGTCTTATTTTTTCGTCGCAAGTCGGTGATTTGAAGTCTGTCAATTATTTCATTATAACCGTACCTACTCCGGTTGATGAATACCATGTTCCTGATTTGAACCCGTTACGGTCAGCAAGTAAGACCGTAGGGTCGGTTTTGAAAAAAAATGATATTGTTATTTATGAGTCAACGGTATATCCTGGATGTACAGAGGAGGTTTGTGTTCCGATTTTGGAGTCTACGAGCGGTCTGAAATTCAATAAGGATTTTTTTGTAGGATATTCTCCGGAACGGATCAACCCAGGAGACAAACAGCATCGCTTGCCGAACATTAAAAAAGTTACCAGTGGCAGCACTCCAGAAGTTGCAGAGAAGGTAGATCAACTTTATAAAAAAATTATCAAAGCAGGAACACACAAAGCCTCTTCGCTGAAGGTGGCTGAAGCTGCCAAAGTAATTGAAAACTCTCAACGCGATCTGAACATTGCCTTTGTAAATGAGCTTGCTCTCATTTTTGAACGTATTGGTATTGATACTCAGGAAGTGTTGGAGGCAGCGGGTACAAAATGGAATTTTCTTCCATTTCGGCCAGGTCTTGTGGGCGGACATTGCATTGGCGTGGATCCTTACTACCTCACATATAAGGCTGAAAGTCTGGGTTATCATCCCGAAGTGATTTTATCGGGCCGAAAAATCAATGACAATATGGCTATTTACATTGCCAACAGTGTAATTAAACTTATGGCCAGGAATCAGTTGCCGATATTTGGTGGCAAAATTTTGGTGCTTGGGTTGACCTTTAAAGAAAATTGCCCTGACATACGCAATAGCAAAGTTGTTGATGTAGTGCGTGAACTCTCAGGATTTGGAACGCAGATTGATATTTATGATCCGCATGCCGATGCTGATGAGGTGAGGCATGAGTATCATCTTGAATTGACTAAAGATCTTTCAAGAAAGTATCATGCCATCATTCTCGCCGTTGGTCACAAGGAGTTTTCTTCTATTGATTGGAAGGCATTAAAAGAACCCAACACTGTAGTTTACGATGTAAAAGGTTTTCTTGATAAGTCATTGGTTACATCGCGTTTATAACTTGCAAATGAAAAAAAGAATATTGCTTACAGGTGGTGCTGGGTACATTGGTGCGCATACTGCTGTAGAATTAATTCTTCAGGGTTATGATATCCTGCTCATCGATGATTTTTCGAAAAGCAACAAGGCACTTTTAACGGGTATAGAAAAGATCACTAATAAATGCCCTTCGTTTCAGGAAGGAGACTGTAAAGATTCAAAATTCCTGGAGAGTATTTTTAGTAAAAATAAATTTGATACGGTCATTCATTTTGCTGCTTATAAATCGGTGAAGGAATCGGTGCAAGAGCCGTTGTTATATTACGATAACAATTTGCGCTCGATGACAGAGCTATTGAGAGCGATGAATAATTTTGCAGTAAATGAATTGATTTTCTCATCATCATGCACTGTTTACGGACAGCCGGATGTAATTCCAGTAGACGAAACAGCACCTTTCAAAAGAGCTGAATCTCCATACGGTGCTACTAAGCAGATGTGTGAGCGACTGCTTGAAGACGTTGTTTTGGCCGGTGAGAAATTGAAGGTCATTTCACTTCGTTATTTTAACCCAATTGGTGCGCACCCGTCGGCTTTGATTGGCGAGCTCCCGATTGGAGTACCGGATAACCTCGTTCCTTACGTGACGCAAACAGCTGCAGGTTTACGCGAAAAACTTACGATTTTCGGAGACGATTATTCAACACCGGATGGCAGTTGCCTGCGGGATTTTATTCATGTAATGGATCTGGCTCAAGCCCACGTAAGTGCCGTCGAGAAAATCGACTCGATGCCAAGTCGAAATGAAGCTTTTAATTTGGGTACTGGAGAGGGCGTTTCTGTTTTAGGACTAGCTAGGAAATTTATCGAAGTGACCGGCGTGAAACTCAATTATGAAGTCGGCCCACGCAGACCGGGTGATATTGAAAAAGTCTACGCCAATCCAGCCAAAGCAAAAAAACTTTTGGGCTGGCAAACAAAACTTACACTCGAAACTGCCTTGGCTGATGCATGGCGCTGGCAAAAGCAATTAGCTTAGGTGACGAATCGCGATTCGATGAGAAAAATAAAAATGGTTGACTTGCAAGGACAATACCTGCACATCAAGCGTGAGGTGGATGAAGCTATTCAGGAGGTGTTGATGTCGACCGAATTTATTCAGGGATCACAAGTAAAATCTTTTGCTGAGGCATTATCGAAATATAATCGTGGTGTGAATGTTACCCCTTGCGCCAATGGAACCGATGCGCTCCAGATTGCGATGATGGCGCTTGACTTGAAGCCTGGAGATGAAATCATTTTGCCCGTGCACACCTATGTGGCCACAGCCGAAGTGATTGCCCTTCTTGGACTGACTCCTGTTTTTGCTGACGTAGACGAGCGTACTTTTAATATTGATGTAGCTCAAATAACCAGCAAAATTACTTCCCGCACCAAGGCGATCGTGCCGGTGCATTTGTATGGTCAGTGTGCTGACATGGAACCAATTATGAAAATAGCCTATCAACATAAACTTCATGTTATTGAAGACTTGGCGCAGGCTATGGGTGCTGACTACACCTATGCTGACGGAATTGTGAAAAGAGCCGGGACAATGGGTATCATAGGAACTACGTCATTTTTCCCTTCTAAAAATCTGGGTTGCTATGGCGATGGCGGTGCCATTTTTACTATTGATCAGGTTTTAGGAGAAAAAATAAAAATGATCGCCAATCACGGCCAAAAAGTGAAATATCAACACGACATTATTGGCGTCAATAGCAGGCTTGATACATTACAAGCAGCAATCCTTCTTGTGAAATTGAAATACCTTGATGAGTATACGCGCAAAAGAAATGAAGCAGCCAATTATTATGACAAGAATTTATCTGGCGTGCCTTTTATAGAAACACCTTTTCGTGCCGTGAACTCCACGCATGTGTTTCATCAGTACACTATAAAAATTAGAACGATCGATCGCAATCATTTTAAAAAATATCTGGAAGACAAGGGTATTCCTACAATGATTTATTATCACATCCCGTTGCATTTACAGAAGGCTTACCGACGGGAAGGCTTCAATGAGGGATCATTTCCGGTAGCTGAAAGGCTTTCCAAAACGGTGCTCTCCCTGCCTATCCACACGGAGATGACCGAAGATGAATTGTCTTACATTTGTCAGACTATTAAAGAGTTTCATGCCTGACGAAAAAAAATATTTTGCGCACGCAACGGCTGTAATTGATGAAGGCTGCGAAATTGGAGTCGGCACAAAAATTTGGCACTTTTCTCATATTATGCCCAACTGCAAAATCGGCGAACAATGTAACATTGGGCAGAACGTGGTCATTTCATCTGAAGTGATTCTCGGCAAGAATGTTAAAGTGCAAAACAATGTTTCAATATATACGGGTGTGATTTGTGAGAATGATGTTTTTCTGGGGCCGTCAATGGTTTTCACGAATGTGACTAACCCTCGTAGTGCAGTCAACCGAAAAAATCAGTATGCCAAAACATTGGTGAAGGAAGGCGCATCTATTGGCGCTAATGCAACCATAGTGTGTGGCCATGATATTGGGCGCTATGCATTCATTGGTGCCGGGGCAGTGGTTACTAAAGATGTTCCTGATTATGCGTTAGTTATTGGAAATCCGGCAAAACAGTCGGGGTGGATGAGTGAGTATGGACACAAATTAAATTTTAACAAGACTGGAGAAGCATTTTGTGACGAAAGTGGAGAAAAATATATATTGAAGGACGGATTAGTTAGAAAACTACAGTGAAAAATTTTGCCCTCATAGGCGCTGCAGGCTACATAGCCCCGCGTCACCTACAAGCGATCAAGGAAACAGGTAATAACCTAGTTGCTGCTCTTGATAAATTTGATAGCGTGGGTATCATGGATTCCTATTTTCCGGCGGCCGATTTTTTTACTGAATTTGAACGCTTTGACAGACACATTGATAAGTTAAAGCGTCTTGGTCAAAAAATCGATTATGTGAGCATCTGTTCACCAAACTATCTTCACGATTCACACATACGTTTTGCATTGCGTCATCATGCCGATGCTATTTGTGAGAAACCTCTTGTCCTCAACCCGTGGAATGTAGAAGCACTAGAAGAAATTGAAAAGGAAACGGGGAAGAAAGTTTTTACAATTTTGCAATTGCGACTTCATCCGAGTATAATTCAATTGAAAAAGGAAATTGAATCTTCGCCGGCAGATCAGGTTTTTGATGTGGAACTTACCTACATCACTTCTCGCGGCAAATGGTATCATCATAGCTGGAAAGGGGATGAGGCTAAATCAGGCGGGATAGCTACCAACATCGGAATTCATTTTTTTGATATGTTGCTTTGGGTTTTTGGTGATGTAAAGAGTTTAAAAATTGATAATACAGACCCTGACAAAGCCTCAGGATATCTTCAACTGAAGCAAGCCCGGGTTAAATGGATGTTGAGCATTAATGAGAACGACCTGCCAGCGGATGTAAGGGCGAAAGGCAAGCGTACGTTTCGTTCCCTGAAAATGAGTGGAAAGGAAGTAGAGTTTAGTGATGGCTTCACCGACCTGCACACCAAAAGTTATAATGAGATTTTGGCTGGCCGTGGATTTGGGTTAATAGATGCAAAGCCTTCGATTGAACTGGCGCATGAAATCAGACCTAAAAGAAATTGAGATTGTAAAATTTGATTGCTCACCTCGTATTATTAAATAATGAAAGGAATAGTTTTAGCTGGAGGATCAGGCACACGACTTTACCCTCTCACCAAGTCGGTATCCAAACAATTGTTGCCAGTGTATGACAAACCAATGATTTATTACCCATTGTCGGTGCTGATGCTCGCCAACATTCGTGACATTTTAATTATCACCACTCCTCACGAAAAAAGATTGTTTCAGGATTTATTAGGAGACGGAAGTCAATTTGGATTGAAACTTGAGTATCGGGAGCAGCCATCACCTGATGGATTAGCCCAGGCATTTATTATAGGAGAAACTTTTGTAGGTAATGATACAGCGTGCCTTGTATTGGGCGATAACATTTTTTATGGCTACAATTTTTCATCAATGCTGGAAGATGTAGGTCAATTGAAAAGTGGCGCTGCCGTGTTTGGTTATTATGTGAATGACCCCGAGCGCTATGGTGTAGTAGAATTTGATGCGGCCGGCAAAGTTATTTCCATTGAAGAAAAACCCCAAACCCCCAAATCGAACTATGCAGTTACCGGCTTATATTTTTACGACAACAGTGTAATCGCCAGGGCGAAGACCATTAAGCCATCTTTGCGTGGCGAACTTGAAATTACAGACTTAAATAAAAGCTACCTGAACGATGGCGAACTTCAGGTTAAATTATTAGGTAGAGGTATGGCTTGGCTCGATACAGGAACTCATGAATCACTATTGCGAGCCTCTACTTTTGTTGAATCTATCGAAGAACGCCAGGGACTAAAAATTGCCTGCCTGGAAGAAATCGCTTTTCATAAAAAATACATTTCCAAAGAGCAGTTATTGGAATTAGCCAAACCGTTGAGCAAGAATCAATATGGACAATACCTGGTGAAGATTGCTAACGAAAAATTTCTTGCATGAGCCGGATAAAATTAACTGAAACAGGATTTGAGGGTTTGACTATAATTGAAACAACAAGACTTGGCGATGCCCGCGGTTATTTTATGGAAACGTATAACTATCGCGATCTGAAATCGGTTGGTATTGACATTCGGTTTGTACAAGATAATCAGTCGAGATCAATGCTCGGGGTGATGCGAGGTCTTCATTTTCAGAATGCGCCATATGCACAAACGAAAATGGTGCGGGTTCTATCGGGAAAGATACTTGATGTAGTGCTGGATTTGCGTAAGGAGAAAAGCACATTTGGCAAGACTTTTCAATTTGAAATGTCATCTGAACGGGGTGAGCAGCTTTTGGTACCCAAAGGTTTTGCGCATGGGTTCATTGTATTAAGTGAGAGCGTTGAGTTGTTGTATAAGACCGACGAATTTCATTATCCTGCATCCGAAGGCGGTATTCTATTTAATGACCCAGCCTTGAAGATTGATTGGAAAATTGCGGAGCCCGAGATGATAATTTCTGAACGCGACAAAAAGCACCCTCGATTGGCAGACGCCCAATTTAATTTTTGAAATATGAAATCGATTTTGGTTACGGGAGGAGCAGGTTTTATAGGGTCTAATTTCGTCACTCACATTCTTCATCAGTACAAAGATTACCAAGTGATAAATCTGGATGCCCTTACTTATGCTGGTGACTTAAGCAATTTGAAAGAAGTAGATGCTAATCCTCATCATATTTTTATTAAAGGAGATATTCTGGACCGCTCATTAATAGAACGCATTTTCAATCAATATAATATTTCGGGGGTTGTGCATTTTGCAGCTGAGTCACACGTGGATAATTCCATAGCTGGACCAGAGGCTTTCATTCGTACCAATGTGTTAGGAACGTTCACTGTATTAGATGTCGCTCGAAAAAACTGGATGAAGGCTCCTTTTCAATTCAACTATAACAAAGCGAACAATCGTTTCCTTCATATTTCTACAGACGAAGTATATGGAACCCTTGGCGAAACTGGACTTTTTACTGAAGAAACTCCTCACGCTCCCAATAGCCCTTACTCAGCATCAAAAGCTGGTAGCGATATGATTGTAAGAAGTTATTTTCACACTTATGGAATGAACGTAGTGACAACAAACTGTTCTAACAATTATGGACCTAAACAAAACAACGAGAAGTTAATCCCAACCATCATTCGTACAGCTCTCGCAGAAAAACCTATTCCCATATATGGTGACGGAAAAAACGTGCGCGATTGGTTGTATGTAATGGATCATGTGAAAGGAATAGATTTGGCGTTTCAACATGGACGTGCCGGCGAAACCTACAATATTGGCGGTAGAAATGAGCGTAACAATAACCAGATTGCTCAAACCGTCTGCTCCATCCTTGATCAGCTAAAGCCGCGCAAAAGCGGAAAACCTTATAGTGAATTGATCACTTATGTGCAGGACCGTGCGGGTCACGACAAGCGATATGCCATTGATGCTTCAAAGATTGAGACTGAACTGAAATGGAAAGCCAATGAGAACTTTGACAGCGGAATACAGAAAACCGTGAAGTGGTATTTGGAGAAATAGTGCTCTGGCCCTAAAAATGGCCATGACACCACTTGTCAAAAGGTCATTTGTTACCAGCCTATAACCTATTATCATTACTTGATTAACCCTAAAATCATGAAGCATACTTCAATAGCAGTCTGTGTTGGCTTGTTTCTTTTTTCTGCATGCAATCAATCGCCAAAAGTTGAAAAGAATTTTCAGTACCCGGCTTCTCAGAAAGTAGATACTGTAAATGAATTTTTTGGCGTGAAAGTTTCCGATCCATATCGTTGGATGGAAAATGACACAGCCAAAGTCACTGCCGAATGGGTGAAAAACCAAAATGATGTCACCTTCGGATTCCTCAATAAAATTCCTTACAGGGATGTAATTAAAAAAAGACTTGAAACTCTTTACAGTTACGAGCGCTTGAGTGCACCATTTAAGGAAGGGGAATACTATTATTTCTATAAGAATGACGGGTTGCAAAACCACAGTGTTCTGTATCGCAAAAAGGGTGAGCAAGGTACTCCCAAAGTGTTCCTTGACCCAAATACTTTTTCAAAGGATGGAACAACTCGCATGGCCGGCGTCTCCTTTTCAAAGGATGGATCACGCGCAGGTTTTCAAATTTCGAAAGGCGGCGCAGACTGGACAGAAGCAATTATTATTAATGCAGCCGACAAGACCATTCTGGAAGATACACTTCGTAATATCAAATTCAGTGGTATCGCATGGAAGGGAAATGACGGATTCTATTTCAGCACGTATGAGAAACCCAAGGGAAGCCAACTTTCTGCCAAGACTCAAAACCATAAACTGTTTTATCATAAAGTAGGGACACCACGAAGTCAGGATAAATTGATTTTTGGTGATGATAAAAATCCTCGCAGGTATGTGGGCGGATATCTCACGGAAGATGAACGCTTCCTTGTTATTTCGGCGGCTACAAGCACTACTGGTAACGAGCTCTATATTCAGGACTTGAAAAACCCTTCAGCGAAGTTGATCACGATCGTGAATAATTTTGATAACAACCATAGTGTAATAGATAATGAAGGAGATCGACTGATCATTCAAACAAATCTTGGCGCACCTAATGGCAGAGTTGTGGGAGTTAATTTCATGAAATCTACTCCCGAAAATTGGAAAGACATTATCCCCGAGAATGAAAATGTGTTAAATGCAGGCACTGCAGGCCACAAAATTTTTGCAAACTACCTTGTAGATGTAAAGACTCAAGTGAAACAATATGATTTCAAAGGGAAGCTTGAACGCGAAATTGAATTACCGGGAATTGGTACAGCTAATGGATTTGGCGGCAAAGTGGATGATAAAGAACTTTATTACTCATTCACTTCGTTCACGTACCCTCCAACAATTTTTAAATATGATATAGCCAGCGGTAAATCTTCATTATTTGAAAAACCAAAAGTGGATTTCAATTCTGAGGATTATGAAACCAAACAGGTCTTTTATCACAGCAAGGATAGCACACGTATTCCCATGTTCATTACTTATAAGAAGGGCACAAAGCTGGACGGAAAAAACCCGACGTTACTCTATGCCTACGGTGGATTTAATATCAGCCTTACGCCAAGTTTCAATACGTCACGAATTGTTTGGCTGGAAAACGGAGGCGTTTATGCGCAACCTAATTTGCGCGGTGGTGGCGAGTATGGAGAGAAGTGGCACCTGGCCGGCACCAAGATGAATAAGCAAAATGTGTTTGATGATTTCATTGCTGCCGGAGAGTATTTGATTAAAGAGAAATATACGTCTAATGAATACTTAGCCATTCAAGGTGGTTCCAATGGCGGCCTGCTAGTGGGAGCGACGATGACACAACGCCCCGACTTGATGCGCGTGGCATTGCCGGCAGTGGGTGTAATGGATATGCTTCGGTATCACAAATTTACCGCGGGTGCAGGTTGGGCTTACGATTACGGGACTGCCGATGACTCGAAGGAAATGTTTGAATACCTCAGAAAATATTCTCCGGTCCATGCATTGAAACCAGGCACATCCTATCCGGCAACGTTAGTTACAACAGCCGATCATGATGACAGAGTAGTGCCTGCTCACTCTTTCAAGTTTGCAGCAACATTGCAGGAGTCGCAGAGCGGGGTAGCTCCGGTATTAATTCGAATTGATACAAAATCTGGACACGGTTCATCAAATCTTTCAAAAGCACTGGATGTAACTGCAGATCAGTATGCTTTCACATGGTATAATATGGGCGTGATTCCCCCGTTAGCAAAAAAGGATATGTAATAGTAAGAGTAGAAAGTTTGGTGCGCGAAGTGTCAACGCCAGACTTTCTGCTTTACGTTTCACTCTCTATCTGTTTGATTTTTTCGGCGGAGTTCTTTCCAATTAAAACAGTAAGCTCTTCGAGGGATGCTTCTTTGATTTTCTTAAAAGACTTGAAATGCCTGAGTAGCTTATCTGCTGTCTTTTTCCCGATGCCCGGAATATTTTCTATTTCCGTTATGAAAGTATTTTTGCTTCGCTTCAGCCGGTGAAATTCAATGGCAAAGCGGTGGGCTTCATCACGTATTTGTTGCATGAGTTGAAGTCCTGGAGATTTTTTACTTATGAGAAGAGGTAGCGGGTCCTCGGGATAATAGATCTCTTCAAGTTTTTTTGCAATGCCCACGATAGGAATTTTTCCGTACAAGCCCAGCTCTTTCAATGCTTCACAGGCACTACTGAGCTGTCCCTTGCCGCCATCGACAATAATTAATTGAGGGTATTCGCCTTGCTCCTCCATGATACGCTTATATCTGCGTGTGACGATTTCTTTCATCGATGCGAAATCGTCGGGGCCTATTACAGTTTTGATATTAAAATGACGGTAACCTTTTTTGTCAGCCTTGCCATCAACAAAACGTACCATGCTTGCTACCGGCGAGGTGCCCTGAAAGTTTGAGTTGTCAAAGCATTCGATAATTCGAGGCAGCTGCAGAAGTCGTAAATTTTTCTGTAGGATAGAAAGGACTTCATTTTTCTTCGACTGTCGTGTTTCTTTGGCAAGCTCTTTTTCGCGTTTCATGTAAAACGCATTTTTCAACGACATGTCCACCAATTTTTTCTTGTCTCCAATTAACGGAACCACATTTTCAAACTCATCCGACTTTAAGGACAAAGGAATATTGGTATACACTTCGGGGTTGTCGCTTCGATAAGTCGCGCGAAGTTCGGCTACAGCCATATTTAAAATGTCTTCATCGGTTTCGTTCAATTTCTTTTTGACTTCCAAATTCTTGGAGAAAATGATTGACCCCTCTTTTACTTTTAGATAATTAATAAATGCACCATTTTCGTTGCCGGTGATTGTAATTACATCGATGTTGGTAATCTTGGGGTTAACTACCAGCGACTTCACCTGGAAATTTTCGAGAAGACCCAACTTTTGCTTGTATTCATCTGCTTTTTCAAATTCCAACTTTTCAGCAGCTTCGTTCATGCGCGCAGCAAACGTATTTTTGACCACACTCAAGTCACCCTTCAAAATATTTCTTGCTTGTGCGATATCGTCAAGGTAATTTTTCAATTCTTGAAACCCCTCACAAGGACCTTTACAATTTCCAATATGGTATTCAAGACAAACTTTGAACTTCTTTTGTTGAATATTAGCTTCTGATAACAGAAGCGAGCATGTGCGAATAGAATATAATTGACGAACCAATTCCAGAATATTTTTCATGGCAAGTACACCAGCATATGGGCCAAAATATTCGCCCCACTTCGGAATAAATTTGCGTGTGGCAATAATGCGAGGAAATGGTTCTTTGATAATGCAGAGATATGGGAAAGTCTTATCGTCTTTTAACAGAATGTTGTACTTGGGCTGGTTTTGCTTGATGAGATTGTTTTCGAGAAGCAATGCATCAAATTCCGTGTTTGCTAACGTATATTCTATCTTTCGTATTTCCGATACCAGCTTTTCTGTCTTGCGGCTATATTGTGATTGTTTGTTGAAGTAACTACTGACTCTTTTTTTCAGACTCTTGGCTTTACCAACATAGATCAGAACGTCTTCCTCATTATAATAACGGTACACTCCCGGTGAATCAGGGAGATTGGAGACAATAGCTTTTAGTGATTCGTTAACTTTCAAAGTCGGGCAATTTACAACGGACTCCCAATTTTTTATTCAACATCAAAATTAAACCTATTTGTGGAGTGTAAAGTTTTCCATAAGAAACTTAAATTACATGGTTGATTCCTTCCATGCGTTACACATTTTCTTTCTTTCTGTTTATTTTTTTAGTAGCGGCGATTCAAATTGTCGCACAGACTCACGGCGATCGTTTGGTGCTATACTCACTCAGTGACCAGAACGGTTTATCCGACAATCGAGTTACCTGTTTTTTTCAAGATAGCTATGGGTTTATGTGGATCGGAACACAAGACGGGCTTAACCGGTATGACGGCTCGGTTATAAAAAAATATAGAAGCAAAAAGGATGATACCACAACACTTCGCAGCAATTATATCAGTGCCATAACTGAAGACGCAAATCACGATTATTGGATTGCTACACTTGATGGGCTGTCGAAATTTGATGCTGAGTTAAACACTTTTACTACTTATCACATTAAAACCAACAGAGGTAATGGCAACCTGATGTGGGATCTTCGTGCCGACGCTATTGGGAATATCTGGTTGGCTTCCGAAGTAGGATTGCTTCAGTTCATAATTAAGGAGCATCGGTTTGTAATTCATTATAATGAAACACATGACGAATCCCCTTTACGCAGAGCTGACAACCACATCGTTCAGGTTCATCAAGATAAGAAGGGGAGATTGTGGCTGTCTACTTTCAATGGTCTTTGGCAATTTCATTTCGGTGAAAATAAATTTGAACAAGTAACGGATCACGAAGCTTTTGATCTCATTAACACTATTGCCGAAGACCATACAGGTAACCTCTGGCTTGGATACTGGGGCAAGGGCATTCGCGTATATGACCCTGAAAAAAAAACAACACGCGCTGTATCAGGTCAAAATGTTCCTTTGAATGTATATGGAATTGCAGAGGCAAAAAATCTCCGAGGCAAATTCAATATTTGGTGCTCAAACCTCGTGGCCATTGATGAAGAGGGAAATGCGAAGCGATATTTTCCTACAGTGGATGAAACCGAAAGTAATTTTATTCAGTCGAAATTATATGTTTCGCAAGATGGCCTGCTTTGGATAAGTGATTTACAGGGCGTGAAGATCATGGACCCTGGCAGACAATTCTTTATCCATCATTATCTTACTCCTAATAAAATTACCCCGCAAAGTATTGCATTGTTGCAAAAAGGAAAGCAATTGTATGTTGGTGGAAATGGTACTGAATTCCTTACTCTTTATGATTCTGCATTTAAGGTTATCAAAAAGACTGGAAGCGGGGTTGAGTCGATTGCCACACTGAATATTGTACGCGAAGACGCAACTCATATTTGGTTATGTACAGAATCAGGGCTCGTATTACTAAATGAAGTTACCGGAGAACAAAAAGATTTTCACCTTACACAAAAGGAAAGTAACACACCCGCGCGGAATTTTTTTACCAACATGTTTATTGATAGTCGCGGCAAGCATTGGGTGTTTCCATGGAGGAGCGGAATATGGCAAGTTGATATCAACGGGAAATTCAAAAAAATAATGGCAGGGTTTCCGACACGAGAAGAGGAAATCAAAAAACTTGTTGTTTCTAGTGCACTAGAAGATGAAGTTGGAAATGTTTGGTTTGCCGATCTTGACGAAGGACTGATCTTGTTTAATCGCTCGGACAGCACTTTTACAAAGCCGACAGCGCAAGTGCTCGGCGCCGGATATCGGCTATTAAATATAGAATATGAGAAACCATACCTCTGGTTTGTAATCTCCGGCGAAGTAATTCGAATTCACACTACCACGAGAGCAATTGAACAGTGGCATGTACCGGAAGAATTGAATAAAACCGTGTCCGGCTTTTGCAGCGATCTTCAGGGACGATTATGGATAACCACCAGCAGCGGTTTGTTATCATTCAATAAAAAGACCCATGAATTTAATCGTTTTACATCAAATGACGGATTGATAAACAATGACATGATGGATGGCGTAATTACTTGTCTTGGCACAGGAAAAATTCTATACGCTGATGAAAACTATATAACAGAATTTGATCCTACAGTGATGCTTAAATCAGCGATGACTCCAACAATAACCATCACCGAGCTGTTTTCGCAAAACAAAGAAATTCAGGTGCAACGCGGTGATGATGGAAAAAAATATATTTATCTCGATTATAGTTATAACAACTTTACATTTCACTGGGCATTGCTGAACTACAGTAATCCGTTACAAAACCATTACTATTGCAAACTCGACGAAGTAGATAAGGAATGGAGGTATGTTGGCAATACCGGCCAGGCGCAGTATGCAAGTTTAGCCCCAGGCCATTATGTTTTCAGAGCACGTGGCGCCACAAGTGATGGTGTTGCAAATAAATCAGATGACTTGCTTTTTATTACAATTCGCCCACCGTTTTGGAAGACTTGGTGGTTTGTTTTGCTTAGTTCGTTTGTAATCTCAGTGACAGTTTATATTGGGTATCGTTACCGGCTGAATCAGGTACTTATGCAGGAGAGATTACGAAGTAAGATATCAACAGATTTGCATGATGATATCGGTTCTACACTCAGTTCTATTTCTATACTTGGTGACCTTGCCCTGCATCGGATGTCTCATCAAAATACTTCGGGTATGATAAGAGAGATCCGCGACAATGCCCAGATGTTGATGGAAAAAATGGATGACATTGTTTGGGGTATTAACCCCGATAATGATTCTCTTGAAAAACTTTTGTTGCGGGTGAAACGATTTGCTGCGCAGCTTTTTGAAGCGAAGAACATCGAATATTCGATCGATGTACAAAACAATATTCAGCAACTTACCTTAACGATGGAATACCGTCAGCATATTTTTTTGATTCTGAAAGAATCAATCAATAACATTATAAAGCATGCTGATTGCACGATAGCCTCCATTGCTGTGAATTATGAGCAAAACCATTTGAAGGTGATAATTACCGACAATGGAAAAGTTTTCGATCCCAACTTTTCGTATGAAGGCAATGGGTTGAGTAGCATGAAAAAAAGAGCAGAGTCAATGAAAGCGATCCTTAAAATAGAATCCGATCTAAAACACGGAAACTGTGTGTCGCTACAAGTGAAAATCAAATAAACATCTGACAGAATAATCTCGACAGATTAAGCAACTTTACCTGAATAGATCATTATGCATGATTAAAGTAGCCATTGTTGAAGATAACACTGCATTGAGGAGCAGCTTGGCGAATTTATTGAACAATTCGGAGGGTATGCAATGTGTAGCGGTTATGGGCAATCTTCAGAATATTGTAAGTGAATTGAACAAGGCCAAGCCCGATATTATTTTGATGGATATTGGCTTACCCGAAATTTCGGGAATAGAAGGTGTGCGCACGGTGAAGTCCAATTTTCCTTTGATGCAGATTTTAATGTTTACTGTATTCGAAGATGACGAAAAAATATTTGAAGCCATTCGCAACGGTGCATCCGGATATATTTTAAAAAAGACACCGCCAACACAAATTATAGAAGCTGTGCGTGAACTCTCTGGTGGCGGAGCACCGATGAGCGATACCATAGCGAGAAAGATAATTCAATCCTTTCAGTCAAAATCAGTCTCTCCTGTAGATGACTACTCACTTACTGTGCGAGAAAAGGAAATACTTTATTCTCTCGTTGATGGGTTGAGTTATAAAAAAATAGCCGACAAGTATTTCATCAGCATCTCTACGGTGCGCACCCACATTTCGAGCATTTACGAAAAGTTGCATGTGCACAGTAAAGCACAGGCTGTAGCAAAAGTGCTGCGAAAGAGTTAATCAGAACTATTCTCTATCCTATTAAAATCAGATATTCATCCGATGTGAGGAAGTGAGTTTAATGGGGAAATTTGATTAGCCTAAAATCAAACCCATGAAAGCTAAAACGAACTTCTGGATTTTTGTATTGCTTATTGGTGCAATACATGCCAATGCAACTATTCGTACGGTGAGCAACGACCTCAACAAGCCCGCGCAATATCCCGACATCCCGCAGGCGATCGCTGCTGCAAGTGCAGGCGATACAATTTATGTGAATGGCACACAGTACACGTATTCGGATATCAACATCACCAAAAAGTTAGTATTGATTGGCGCTGGCTTCAGCGTAGCCAATCAGTTTAACCTGATCACTGCGGTAAATAATATTAATTTCTTTAAAGATGCTGGTGTGAATGACGGTTCAGGAACTGTGATCTCGGGATTCAAAGTCGCAAATGTCGGGTTAACAAGCGGCTCCCTAAGCATAAATAACATCAAAATGTTCAGGAATCAAATCGGTCAGATTAACCTGCAAATGATTAATTGGGCAATTTATAACAATGTCATGACGGGTCAATTCCCTGGCGGGTCAATCAATGGAAATAACAATTCCAGCAATGTCGTCATCCAGAACAACCTTTTTTATAATTCAAGTCAAAATTGTATAAGCAACTTCAATCAGCCCTCAGTAGTAATCGACCACAATCTGTTTATTAATTTAAATGGAAATGGTAACGGCGCGATAGGCGCTATTTCTTCTATCCAATTTGCAATCGTAACCAACAATATTTTTACAAGCTCTTCTGGAACTATAGTTATGGGGAATATTACCCAGTGCACTTTTAATAACAATATTTCTGTTTCATCGAATATTAGTTCAGCAACGCCAACCAATAGTTTTTTAGCTAACAATAATACGGGTGGCAATAATCAAGTTGGTGTCAACCCGCTGTTTACTAATGTTACTGATTTGAATAATTATAATGCCACTTTCAACTATAGACTTCAAACGGGTTCAACTGGACACAATGCCGGCACAGACGGCACGGACATTGGCATTTATGGAGGTTCGTATCCATTTCCAAGCGGAGGCGCCATTGGCGGTGGGTATGACACGAGCCCGCTTCCGCCTATCCCACAAATTAACAGTGTAAATATCCAGAATGCCTCCGTGCTGCCGGGTACGCAGCTACAGGTAAATGTTTCTGCTACGGTGAATAACTGATCTGCTCAATTTTCCCAATGAGTCGGCTCGTCAGTGGTCAGTGGTCAATGGTCAATTGCAGATCGTCTGCA